>JYMV01010142.1_pt1 | contig 20376 bp, 7 predicted proteins | sample 338911 | NCBI WGS metagenome assembly JYMV01 (sample SAMN03354496, study PRJNA234377) | hydrothermal vent metagenome | biome: Deep sea; feature: Hydrothermal plumes at the Eastern Lau Spreading Center, Western Pacific Ocean; material: Seawater | place: Tonga | collected 2009 | depth 2000 m m
AGGTATTGCATCACGGTTAATGTCCCGTGGTGATCCATAGAATATATACAACGTACAATGCCAATAGTACCATGCCTTCCCAGTGCTTAATGCGCTTCTGGGATTTCATGAATATAAACGCGGCCAAGCCAATTCCAATCATCCACCATATATCATAAATGAGGTTTGTGTCGTACATGGTAAGTGGGGGTTGACCAATAACCTCTTTGAAAATTGCCGTTACACCCAATATTCCCAATATGTTGAAGATGTTGGACCCTATCAGGTTTCCAATAGAGATGTCGGATTCTCTTTTAACCAATGCAATGATCGATGTGGCCAACTCAGGCACACTTGTTCCAAAAGCAATTACGGTCAGTGAGATGAGCCTCTCGCTGATGCCCATGTCTTCGGCTATTCCTACAGCCCCATTAATCAGCAACTCAGCTCCCAAAGCAAGGGCTATGCATCCGGCCACTAAGAATGCAATTATCTTCCAGATAGAGAGGTGACTTTGGCCTTCAATGAACTTCTTCTGGTCGTCAGCCCGTGCAAGTTCATCTTTTCGTGACTTGCGGATCAGCCAGGTTACAAAGACTGTAAGTGCAGTTACGAAAACTATACCTTCCCACTTGCTCAAGGTACGCGGGTCCTCGTCCAATATAAACAAGGTGAATAACAATGTGGCACCCATCATCACCGGCCAGTCAATACTGATGGAGTGTTGGCTGACCTTGATGTGGAAAATGGCTGCTGAAACTCCAAGAACCAGCGCAAGGTTGGCAATATTGGAACCTATGACATTGCCAAACACAATATCTGAGCGACCATCAAGTGCCGCGGTAAGACTGATGAAGAGCTCCGGAGCTGACGTGCCAAAAGACACTACCGTGACACCTACAACGAGTGTGGAAATATTGAAACGCAATGCCAGTGCAGTCGCACCCCGAACAAGGACTGACCCTCCGGCCAGGAGTACGATAAAACCGCTAATGAGTAGCAGAAAATCCATCTATTTATTATATAGGCAAACCATCAGGAAGCAGAACGCCGTGGTGGTTGCTTCTCAAAGCCGTCCCCCTGGACGCGCACAGGTAAAGTAACTAATAAACCTGAATACGTGTATTCGTACCAATTAGTTCTCCCTACTTCGGCTAATTAGATCGTCCTCTGTTTGCTATGGCCGGTAATTAGCTGCTGCCCTTGTTTAGATCAGAGTCAGTTTCTGTATCCTTGATGCTTTCCTTGATCTCGTCCTGCACTTCACTTGTGGCGTCCTTAAAATACCTGATCCCTTTACCTAAACCCCTGGCCAACTCCGGAATTTTTTTAGAACCAAACATCAGTAAGACGATAAGGAGAATGATGAAAAGCTCTCCGCCGCCTAAATTAAAGAAGAGAAAGATAGGGTCCATTTTAGCTTGCATAATTATCTCTTCTTCCCTTGCTGGGCCAGCTTCTTAAAGGTGTCCAGCGCAACGGGAGTTGCAATGCAAATAGAAGAGTAAGTTCCAACTACAACACCCAGAAGAAGGGCGAAAGAGAATCCTCGAATCACCTCACCACCGAGTATGAAGATAACCAACAATACAGCGAAGGTACTAATAGACGTATTGAAAGTTCTGCTGAGCGTGCTGTTGATTGCCATATTCATCACTTCACCGGTATCCCTTTTCGGATACAGTCCAAGATATTCCCTGATCCGGTCAAAGACGACTACCGTATCATTAATAGAGTACCCTATAACTGTCAAAAGGGCCGCAATAAAAGCCTGGTCCATTTCCATGGAGAACGGCAGGAATCCATAGAAGATCGAGAAGCATGACAATACAACCACAACGTCGTGGAAAAGAGCTGCCAGTGCCCCCAATCCAAACTGCCACTTTCTAAATCGCACCAGGATATAGAGGAACACGATCAACAGTCCAAAAATGGTGGATTTGACGGCACCTACCTTAATGTCATCAGCAATAGTTGGCCCCACCTTTTGGGAACTCATTATTTCAAAACCAGGATAACCCGCTAAGCCACTTTTCAAGGCACTCGCTACTTTTCTATCACTTGAGGTGTCAGCATTGTTGATGAGGTACTTTGTTGTGATCTTGAGTTGGTTGTCCCCTCCAAATGTCTTCACTTCAGGGGCGCTTTCAAAAGCACCCGTAAGCGCTGTCTTGACGTCAGTTGCATTCGCCATATCATCAAACCTTACAACATATGACCGGCCACCGGTGAAATCTACACCGTAATTCAACCCTCTGGTAAACAACGATGCCATGCCACCGAGAATTATGATGGCAGAAATACCGTAGAATAATTTTCTCCTGGCAAGGAACTGGATATTCAGATTCGTAAATGCCGCTTCCGTCAACTTATTTGAGAACGAAATGTCCTTCTTCCTTTTTAAGAAAGAGATAAAGATCAATCGGGTGATGAAAATCGCAGAAAACAACGATGTGGCGATACCAATTATTAACGTCGTTGCAAATCCTTTGATCGGCCCTGATCCAAAGTAGAGTAGGATGAGACCCACCAGCAGCGTGGTGACATTCGCATCAATGATCGAGGTATATGCATTTTTATAACCATCGGTTATTGCCAGCCCCATGCCTTTTCCCCCTCGAATTTCCTCACGGACCCGTTCGAATATCAGGACGTTCGCATCGATAGACATACCAATCGTCAGAATGATACCTGCAATTCCGGGCAGGGTTAGTACAGCTCCAAGTGAGGCGAGCACACCCATTATAAAAAAGATATTGGTCAGCAGCGCAACACACGCTACCATCCCAGCTCTGTTGTAGTAGAACACCATATAAAGCAGAACAACAAGCAATGCCAGCATGAAGGAACTTAAACCTGAATCGATGGCCTCTTGGCCCAGCGATGGCCCTACAATTGCCTCTTCGACGATTCTGGCAGGAGCCGGCAGCTTTCCAGCGTTCAACACGTTGGCAACATCAATAGCCTCCTTGAGATCAAACCCCGTGATCGAAGTCCGTCCATAAGGGATCTCACCATTGATCCTGGGGGCAGAATATACCTCGTCGTCCAGGGCGATGGCAATAAACCCTCCTTCATTCTCGCGGGTGAGGTTCTTCCAGATTTTTGTTCCAATATCATCCATCGTCAGGGAAACCTCGATCTCGTTGTTAGTGCCATTGATGTCCTGCCGCGCATCAGTGATCACGTCGCCTTCCAAAGGAGCTGAACCATCCATGTTGGTCCTTATACCAACCATGTAGATAGCGTCCATGTTCTGTTCTGAAGGACTTTTCATCCACAGGAACTTGAAATCCTTCGGCAGCATTGCCCTTACCTCGTCACGATTCAATAAATTGTTGACTTGTGCTGTATCTCGAATTAAAGAAATACCAATAAATGGCGCGTCTGCCAGGACTCGTTGTTGAGTAGCTTCATCAATATCAGTAACTACCTGCAGCCTTGAAAGCAGGGGAGACTGCTTCCTGTACTCTTCTATGCTTAGCTGTTGTTGGTCAACCGTATCGCTTCCCACCGAGTCCAGCAGCTTCAGGAGATCACTGGATAGCCCAGTGTCTGGACCGTCAACCGATGCAACAAGTGGAGAGTCGGCCCCGGGGTTGGTGTCGGGCTCCACAACCGTAAATAGATCTTCAACTTTGGTCGAGTCTCCATCCGTGTCCGGCTCCGCTAATTGCGCTTCTGCCTTCTGTATTTCCGCCAGCTTCTTGTCTATTGGAATAAATATTTGATTGTAAACCTCTCTGTTGTTATAGCATACCCAAAATTCTAATTTGGCTGTACTCTGCAGTATCTTTTTCGCCCTGGCAGGATCCTTAACCCCAGGTAGCTCAATCAGGATTCTTCCTTTGGTCTCCAGCGGTACGATCTTAGGTTGGCTCACACCGAACTTGTCGATCCGCGCTGATATGACCTCAAATGCTCCATCAATCGCTTCATCGGTGTTCTCCCTTAGAAACTCCAATGCCTCCTCATTGGTGGTATTAAAATCTATTTCTCCTTTATTTTCTCTCGAAGAGAAAAAGTAGGCGAGGTTGCCATTGGGTTGGAGCTGTTGGAAAGCCTCCCCAAATAAAGTCACATAATCATCCTGGCTCTGCATCTGCATCTCCGAAGCCCTTGCAATCGTTTTCAGCAACAGGGTGTCCTCCTGGTCTGCCGCCAGGGATTTGATAACATCAATTACCGACACTTCAAGCGTGACGTTCATGCCGCCCTTCAAGTCAAGGCCCAGGTTGATCTCTCTCTCTTTGCATTCCCCATAGGTGTATTGATTGACGAAAAGGTCATAAACAATTACATGCTTAATAGAGTCGAGATAATACGTCTCTTTAGCGATACTGCCCGCACCGTAATCTGCCGCCTTTTGTTCTTCAACTTTAACGACCCATGTAAACGACAGTTGGTAAATACAAGCCATTACCAATAGGACTCCAAATGCCTGTATTGCACTTTTGCTTTGCATTTTCTCTCTTGCTAATTATTCCTCCTTAAATACCTCCAAATTTTGAACGCGCAAATATAGAATTTCATTACTTAATAAGCAATAAGGTATTGACTTTATAACCAAGGACTTTTGACCGTGAAACGAGCCATCTCAAAGCGAGGTGCGCAGCGGAATATATTTGGGTACGCTTGCTTGCCCTGCCTTTCCCCAGGTGGCAATCAGAGTTCTAAACTCCTCTGTATATTTACCAGTGCACCCGTGATATTAACGTTCAATCAAAATATATTTATAAATTTGTGTTGAGGGAATACCATCCATATAAATAAAATACAATACCATGAAAAAGATATTTCTACTGTGTTTGTGCATTTGTTTACTATCCATAACCTCCTGTACCAAGCCAGGAACTGGCGGTAAGGCAACGTTGTCTGTTCACGTGTTTGAGGGTATATGTGATGGAAGTAACAGGACTGTAGTGGCTAAGGCGCTAGTGTTTATCAAATATGGTGGTACAGCTGTGGATATTGATGTGACCAGTTATGACGATGCCCAGGAAGCTGATTTCGGTGGTAAGACTGTATTTGAAAATCTTCGCAGGGGAGATTACTACTTGTATGGCGTGAGTGAGGATGGAACCAAAACTGGAGGTACTCACTTTGAGATCAAAAACAAAATTGGTGAGCGTGAGGTTGTGATCTGCACTGGCTCATTCGAATAGCTTTTTACCGCTGAACACTCCGGAACCAGTTTCTAAAACACTTATTTTGTTTGATGGAGAATGCCTCCTCTGCTACAGGTGGGTGCGGTTTCTGCGCCGTGTTCAAAGTGGCGATACCTTTGAATTTGCACACCTGAAATCTGAGTTGGCTAAGCCACTGATTTTTAGGCATGAATTGGAAGGGGTGGATACTGTAATAGTAATTCACGAGGGTAAGGCATTCGTTAGATCCGCAGCAGTACTTAAAATTGTTTCACACCTTCGATGGACCTATCGATGGATGTGCATCTTCAGGGTCATACCCCCCTTTATTCGCGATTGGATGTATGATGTTGTTGCCAGAAATCGTACAAAGTGGTTTGGAAGTAGTAAGGAATTGACCTGCGGTTTCCTTGCTGATGGAGGTGACGCGAAAAAGGCTATTCAGAAAGAAGGAGAGGGAACCAACCCATAAGTTCACTGCCATCTAAGGGAGATGACTTAAAATTTCGAATCGGATAAAAGGCAATTATAGCGTTCCGATTTGAGTGGAGCCACATTCGTACATTCGTCCCAATTCGTAATTCTTAGATCTAAACCACCTCCATCCCATCGAGAACACCCATGACCTCGCGCACGGCACTTGCTGAACTGCTGAGCAGCTCCTGCTCGCTGTCATTTAGCTTAAGCTCAATGATCTCTTCAATACCCGATTTTCCAAGTTTTACCGGAACACCTAAATAGATATTGTCCTGCCCGTATTGCCCTTCGAGCCATGCACAACACGGAAAGATCCTGTGTTGATTGCGAACAATTGACTCCACCATTTGAGCCGCTGCCGCGCCCGGGGCATACCACGCCGACGTGCCCAGCAAATTCACAATTTCACCGCCGCCTTTTTTTGTTCTGTCAACAATGCCTTCTAACGTGGCTTCGTCAATCATCTCCGTAACAGGTATTCCTGCAACCGTGGTGTAACGGGGTAGAGGAACCATCGTGTCACCATGTCCTCCCATCAATACGGCCTGAATATCTTTGGGTGATACATTCAATTCCGTTGCAAGGAATGCCCTGTATCTTGCAGTGTCTAAAATGCCGGCCATACCGAAAACGCGGCTTGAGTCAACCTTGGCTGTTAGATAGGCGCAATAGCACATAACATCTAAAGGATTGGAAACGATAATTACAACCGCCTCTGGCGAGTGCTCCATAACGCTCTGAGTGACAGATTTTACGATCCCGGCATTTGTTGCAATAAGATCATCCCGGCTCATACCTGGTTTTCTCGGTAATCCTGAGGTAATTACCACCACATCTGAATTGGCAGATGCTTTATAGTCATTGGTCGCACCGGTAGTTCTGGAGTCAAATAGGTTGATGGGGGAAGTCTCCCAGATATCCAACGCCTTACCTTCAGCAAGTCCTTCCTTGATATCCAACAAAACTACTTCTTCAGCCAACTCCTTATGAGCCAATACATTGGCACATGTTGCACCTACATTTCCTGCACCTACTACTGTTACTTTCATCTGTATTTGATTGTTTTTTAATGGTCAGGCCTGCCTGCCTTGCTCACTGAAGTTATAACGAAAGTGATGCATGCAAGAGGAACTCGCCGATGATCATAATATTCTGTAAGCTGGCATTGATTTCGGCTCATTTTATGTTCAGCTGTTATTCTCTTAAATTCTCAGTGTTCACAAAGTTATAAACTAGATTGTTCTGTCCTAATGATTTTTGTTGCGTTGTTCGAGGCAACCATTCATCAGGGATTTACGTTTCCTTTAAGGAATGATTACGTATATTTAGCAAGATTAACGCGAAAATGTGAAACTTTATCTGGTGGCTCAGCGTATTAGATTGAATTTCCATTGCTGGGAGTAACATTGGCATCGAGTCTGCTCATGGGAGATAAGGGAAAAAGATCTATTTTTAGTAAAACTGCTCTTTCTGGAGTTAAGATCGGTGCGCTCGTTGTTGCGCTTGTTCTTTCCTTTGTGCATACTCCTGCTTCTGCGTGTAACCTCACCAGTATTACTCTGGTGGGCTCGCCTGTGGACAATGGAGATGGCACTTTCACATTTACATTAAACGTCTGTCTGGCTATAGATGTGAGTTGGGGAGGTACAACTGATTTTACGATTACCGTTGCCGGAGGCACATTTACCAGTATTGCCAGTATTCAAACCGGAAATTATACAACCTCATATAACTATTGTTCTGTAACATGTACTGGCCAATTGTGTTTTGGAACGACTTTGAGCGGCGGGTGTGTAAGTCCTATACTTAACGGAGGCAACTTTCTGAATTTTACCGGATGCGGAAATAGCCCCGGGAACTGGATCACTCCTGACGATTACGATGCGACTTGCGTTACCAATCCCGCTCAGATTTGCCAGGATGTAACTTTCACAACTAATGGCTATCCCTCCACCTTCACCATAGATGGTGCAGAAGATGATGTAGGGCCGGATATTGGAAGTGGTGGATGTCTGGAGGTACTTACTTTACCCCCTCAACCCGGGCCGCCTATCACCATAAACGGATGTTCGGGAAGTTTTTATGATACAGGGGGCCCTTTTGGTAATTACGGCAATAATGAGAACTATGAGATCACCTTCTGCTCTGATAACGGTGGTCCTATCATTATTACTTTTAACTCGTTCAGCGTGGAACCTACTGGCCTACCATTTCCTTTACCGGCGTGCTACGATGCGCTGTATGTTTATGATGGTATTGGAACTGGAACCTTCATAGAAGGATGGTGCGGTACGGGTATTATCGGACCTTACACCTCAACGGATTCTTGCCTTACTTTTGTTTTTCAATCAGATGGCTCTATTCCATTTCCTGGGTGGGACGCTACGATATCCTGTCCGTGTATACCTCCGGTTGCAAGTTTTGCTTCCAACTCTCCTCAGTGTATTAACGCTGGGTTCAACTTTACCAATACTGGTTCCACTGGTGGCGGTTGGACATATAACTGGACCTTCCCTTCGGGGTCTCCGTCAACTTCTACACAGGAAAATCCGGGTGGAGTGTCCTGGTCAAGTGCAGGCACTTATGCTGTAACACTGGAGATATGCGATATAAATGATCCATCTTGCTGTGCCCAGGTCACGCAAAACATTGTGGTAGGCGGGGGGCCTACTGTAACCGCGTCTGCAACAGCTGCCACCTGCTTTGGTGATTGTGATGGGACCGTTTCAGCAGTTGGTTCTGGAGGTACGCCTCCGTATACATTTTTCTGGGACAATGGGTTGGATTCCATTCCAAATAATATCAATGTATGTGCGGGAACCTATACTGTAATTATCATTGATGCATTGGGATGTTTATCGCAAAACACAACACAAGTCACTCAGCCAAACCCAATTGACCTGCTTGCCACACCACTGGATGAAACCTGCCAGGGATATTGTGATGGCGCACTATGGGCGAGTACAACTGGCGGACAGGCACCGTTCACATTTACCTGGGACAATGGCTTGGGTGTAGGCCAGGGACCGTTTGGCGTCTGTCCTGGAACTTATACCGTTACGGTTGTTGATGCCAACGGTTGCACTGAGCAGAATACGCTGAGTAGCACTGCTACCATTAATCCGGGAGCAACCGTAGCGGCCGGCTTCACCTACAATGGCAACCAGTGTTTGACCGGTAATAGTTTTTGTTTCACTAATACGGGTACCACCGGCGGTACCTATTCCTGGGATTTCGGTGACGGCATCGGCACTTCTACAGCTGAAAGCCCATGCTATACGTATGGGTCTTCAGGAACGTATACGGTTACTCAAACGGTTACCAGCGGCCCTTGCGTGGCGTCCACGTCCCAAACAGTAAATGTATTCGCTGAACCTACCGCATCCATTGCTGGAACTGATCCGTCATGTAATGGACTTTGTGACGGAGCTGCCAACCTGACCGTTAACGGAGGTTCGGGGCCGTATACCTATGTCTGGAGTAACTCTTCTCCCAATGAGGATCAGTTGGCACTCTGTGCTGGTCCATATTCTGTTACAGTGACAGATGCAAACGGTTGTCAGGTTATTGCATCCGTAACGCTCACTGATCCATCAGCGCTTACCGTGTCAGTGGGGGGAACGAATGCTTCCTGTAATGGGGTATGTGACGGGACCGCCACTGCAACGCCATCTGGAGGTACAGGGCCTTTTACCTATATATGGGACGATCCCTTATTTCAGACAAATGCAACCGCAACAGGGCTGTGTGATGGATTGGCCAGTGTTACTGTAACTGACGCAAGTGGATGTACAGCAACGGGATCCTATAACGTAACTGAACCTGTAGCAATGACGCTCACACCGGCTTCAGCAGATGCTACCTGTGGACTGCCTGATGGCTCCGTTTCTGTAACTGTTTCAGGAGGTACAGGTCCATATACTTACTCCTGGACCAGCGGGTGTATAACGTCATCCTGCACCGGACTTCCTTCCGGTTCTTACACAGTAACAGTAACCGATGCCAACACTTGCTCGCAAACAACGGTAGCAGTAATCAATGATGGGGGTGGAGGAACCGCCTCTGCAGTTGTTGATAACAATGCTACTTGTTTCGGCGCTTGTGATGGTCAGGCGACGGGGTCCATTCTAATAGGAGGAACAGCCCCCTTCACCTATCTTTGGGATGATGGGTTAGCTCAGACTACAGCAACAGCCATTGGATTATGCGCTGGCACATATGGTATTTTGATTACCGACGCCGGAGGTTGTTCAAGTGCAGCTTCGGTAGTTATTACAGAACCTCCTGCGGTAAATGCGGCTGTTACAATCACGAATGATGCGAGTTGTAATGGAGTCTGCGATGGAGATGCAACGGTTTCTGCTTCGGGCGGAACGGGGACTTATACATATTCCTGGTCTCCAACTGGAGGCACCGGAATAACTGGAACGGGTTTATGTGCCGGTACAACATATACCGTGACTGTTGAAGATGCCAACGGATGCGCCACAACAGCAACTACATCTATCACTGAGCCAACCGCAATGGTCCTTACCATTGTACCTACAGATCCTTTATGCGTAGGAGGGAGTGACGGGAGTGCAGATCTAACTGTGACGGGAGGAACTGCACCGTACAATTACTTGTGGACGGGTTCAATTACCAGCGAAGATTTAACCAATATCGCTGATGGGAATTATTCAGTGACTGTAACGGATGACAACGGATGTACTGCTACGGCCAATACTTCTATAACTGATCCTGTACCAGTGACCATTGCAATATCGGTTATCGATGCATCCTGTGGCCTGGCCAATGGTACGGCTTGTGCGACTCCTTCAGGAGGTTTAGCCCCTTACACATATGCCTGGAACGATACACTGTTCCAAACCACAACTTGTGCTCTCACTGTGCCCGGTGGAAGCTATGGGGTTACGGTAACGGATGCCAATGGGTGTATAGCAACAGGAAACGCTGTTGTTAATGACTTACCAGGCTCCAATGCGACTGCACTGGTGGTTAGCAATGCATCAGCTTTCAGCGTTTGCGATGGAGAGGCCTCTGCCTCTATGCCCGGAACTGCGCCATTCACCTATTTGTGGGATGATGGGTTAGCTCAGACCACAGCGAATGCCATCGGTTTATGCGCTGGGACATATTGCGTTACGGTCACGGATGCCGTAGGCTGTTCAGATTCGGCTTGTATTATCATTACTGAACCAAATGCCATGACAATTGCCATTGTTACGACAGATAACAATTGCTTTGGGGATTGCAACGGAACCGCCACCGTGACAGTTGTGGGAGGATCGACGCCTTATACGTTCCTGTGGACAGGTCCCAATTCATTCGCGAGTTCAAGCCAGGATCTAATTGGGTTGTGTGCTGGAACCTATGATGTGACACTCACTGACGCCAATTCCATATCAATCACTGATCAGGTTATAATCACTGAGCCTGCTGCAGTTACAGCGGGGGTTACAGGTGTTGATGTTACTTGTAACGGATTGTGCGACGGAACAGCAACCGTTGTGGCCGGAGGTGGTACGCCTCCATATACATACTTATGGGATGATGGATTTAATCAAACGACAGTGGTGGCATCCGTGCTTTGCGCACTGGGATATAATGTAACGGTAACGGATGCTTTCGGATGTATGGCAACGGGTTCGGTCACTATCAATGAGCCTCCGGCCATTGTGGTAAATTTAACTCCTACACCTGCAACTTGCGGTCAGGCGGATGGTGCAATAAGTGCTGCTGTATCCAATGGAACGCCTGCATTCACATATACCTGGGATATATCATGCTCGAGCTCTGGATGTACGGGCTTAGCTGCAGGAACTTATTCGGTAACTGTTACCGATGCCGACGGATGTTTGGGAACGGGTACTGGTAATGTTGCGAACACCGGAGGGCCGACGGTCGGTATGACGGACAGTGTAAATGTGAATTGTTTCGGAGGAAATGATGGAAGTGCGACAGCGGCTGTAGCAGATGGTACACCACCATATACCTATGCTTGGAATACTGCGCCTGTGCAAACAACTTTGATAGCGGCTGGCCTTTTTGCGGGGTCATATTGTATACTGGTAACCGATGTCAATGGTTGTGTTACTTCCGTGTGCGTGTCATTATCTGAACCACCACAATTAGTTGCTGTAGCAGCTGGTACTGACCCAAGTTGTAATGGCGGAACCGATGGATTGGTATCTGCTTCCGTTACAGGTGGAATAGGCCCGTATACTTACGCCTGGACCGGAACCGGAGGTTGTATTACTCCTATATGCGGTTCACTGGGAGATGGTACCTACAACCTGACAGTTACCGATGCTAATGGATGCACAGCAACATCATCGGCTACCTTGGTTGAACCTACTGTGCTTGCTATGCTGATTACCGGCGTTGATGTTTCTTGTGGTGGATTGTGTGATGGATCAGCCAATGTAGTGGCTACCGGGGGTACTACGCCCTATACTTATTCCTGGTCTAATGGTGATATTGGCCAAATTGCAGACAGTCTGTGCGCAGCTACGGTAAACTTATCTATTACTGATGCAAATGGATGCCTGGCAGCCTCGTCAGTAGTTATTTCTGAACCGACTCCTGTTGTAGTAACAATCCCAAGCTATGGTGATATTGACTGCTTTGGAAACTGCAATGGATTTGCACAGTCCAGTGTAACTGGAGGGGTCAGCCCTTACACGTATTCATGGAATACCTCAAGCCCGAATGACCAGATTGTCGGTCTCTGTTCCGGAGTTTATAGTGTAACGGTGGCAGATAATAATGGATGCACCGGTACCGAATCAGTAACGATCACCGAACCACCGGCAATGACACTGAGTTTAACTTCTCAGAACGTTTCTTGCTACGGTTATTGCGATGGCACAGCCACTGTGACAGCAACAGGAGGTGTTGGGCCGTACTTTTATTTATGGGACGACAATACTTTTCAAACCACCATGGCTGCCACCAATCTTTGTGCGGGGCCGTACTCGGTAGTAGTCACTGATTCCAAGGGGTGCTCTGGTACAACTACCGTTGTGCTTATCGAACCCCAGGAGATCACGATCACTGGTACACCTGTTGCCTCAACTTGTGGCTATCAAAACGGTTCGGCATGCGTAGTTGTCACAGGTGGTATCCTGCCTTATACGATACAGTGGAACGATCCGGATCAAACCATAGGCAATTGTATCGATAGTGTTTATGCCGGGGTTTATGGCGTCTGTCTGTTTGATGGTAATGGATGCTCTTTCTGCATATCGCTGACTATTAATGATATAACTGGACCTATGATTGACAGTGTGGTCACGAATGATCTCTTGTGTTTCGGAGATGGTAACGGAACCGCAACTGTTTACCCCTCTGGCGGAACACTCCCGTATACCTATTTCTGGCAGAATTTGGCTGGGGACACTATAGGGCTAAACACCAACATCTTGTTTGGCTTGAGTGGAGGGACCTATAGTGTGGCTGTGAGCGATGTCAACACCTGCTTATATGCTCAGACTTTTTCAATTGCCGAACCCGTACAAATTGCGAGTGCCATAACCTCAAGTAGCGACGCCCTGTGTTATGGCGATTGTAATGGGTCGGCTACTGTAGCTGTTGGGAACGGCACCCAACCATATACTTATTCCTGGGTGCCTTCAGGTGGCAGCACACCCAATGCTACCGGATTATGCGCTGGAATGAACAATGTTCTTATTATCGATGCGAATGGTTGTCAAACAAATAATGGTACACTTATAAACGAGCCTACGGAGCTTATACCTTCCATGGTTGGAACCGATATATCATGTAATGGTGGAAGTGATGGTGAAATAACCGTAACGGTTACTGGTGGTTCCATTCCATATAATTACCAGTGGCTCCCAGGTGGAACTGGCACTGGAATAACTGTTTCTAATCTTGGTGCTGGAGCCTACACGGTAATAATCACCGATATTAATGGATGCGATACCAATCAAACTATGAGCATCATTGATCCAGCTCCATTGTCGGTGACAGGAGGCAGCACTCCGTCAAGTTGCGGTGATCCTAATGGCCAGGCCTATGTCAGTGTGAATGGTGGAACACCACCATATACTTATTCTTGGTTTGATGGAGGCGGAATTCCGATAGGGCAAACGACAGATACGGCCACTGGATTGATACAAGGTGCTTATCAGTGTCTGATAGAAGATTATAACGGCTGTTCGTTCTCGTTGCCGGTAAGTGTGAATGACAATGCAGGACCTGTAGTTACGTACGAATCGTCAACCGACGTACTTTGTTTTGGTACCGCCACTGGGGAAGCTTCTGTAAATGTCACAGGAACTCCTCCTTATAGCTATATGTGGGAAGATGGGCAACAAACCAAGATTGCCACTGGCTTGGCATCCGGGACATATACGGTAACCGTTACTGATGTAAATGGCTGTACAGACTCTGTAGATGTGACCATCAATGAACCACCGGAAATTATATTGGTAATGAGTGGAGCCACAACTATATGCGTCGGTGGCCAAACGCAACTTTCAGTGTCAGCATCCGGGGGTGTACCGCCTTATTCCTATGATTGGGATAATGTTGGCTATACCAGCTCGTCAACCCTGGACGTAAGTCCAACTGATACTACTACCTATTCGGTCAATGTACAGGATGCAAATGGGTGCATTGTCAGTGGGTCTGTTGAAGTGCAGGTTTATCCACCTCTTGTTGGTATTGTATCGGATCCATTCATCTGTGAGGGAGACGATTTGACGCTAACTGCTTCCGGATCCGGTGGAATGGGGGTACCGGCCAACTATGTCTATACCTGGCTGGATGCCGGTAAGAATATAGTATTTACCGGCAACCCTTATGTTGTTCAGGGCCTGGTAACGGGAGTTTATACTTATTACGTGGCTTTGAGCGATGCATGCCCGGGAGATACAACTATGATCACTGCCACTGTCAGTCCTGAGCCACCCCCTCCCGTAGTTGCGGCAGATGCTGTTTACTGCTTCGGTGATCCGATGATTGACTTAAATGCTCAGGGGCAGAATATAAGTTGGTACACAGATGCCTTGTTGACACCCCCTCCAGTAGATACTGGAGCTGATTTTACACCATCAGGGGCAGTTGGCACAACGACCTATTATGCAACACAAACTGTTAATGGATGTGAAAGCCCTCCCGGAACAGCAACGGTTGTTGTCAACCCGCTGCCTACTGCCGGATTCTACCCATTCCCGGAAGAAGCGCCAATTACGAATCCTGGAATTGTTTTTACGGACAATGCATCCCCGGATGTGGTGTCGTGGCTATGGTTTTTCGGAGACGGGGATTCAGCTATTGGGAATCTGACAGACTTTTTCAATGGTGATACAGTTGTCCATATTTATTCTGATTCTGGGACCTTTGTGGTATATCAGATAGTAACCAACAGTTTTGGCTGCAAGGATATAGCAATAGATACAATTGAAATTACAAATGAATACATTCTATTTGCACCGTTGGCATTTACACCTGGTGGAGATAATATAAATGATTACTTCTTACCTCGCGGTATGGGCATCAGCGATGAGAAATTTAGGTTCTATGTCTATGACAGGTGGGGTGACCTTATATACCAGCATGATGGAGCTTATTCTGAGTGGCTGGGCTGGGATGGCAAGGCGAATGATGGTAAAGAGCGAGCCCAGCAGGATGTGTATGTGTGGTTGATAAGAACAGAGGATCTTGATGAAAATGCACATGAGTATGTAGGGCATGTAACACTTCTCAGGTAAAGCTGTTGATTCCTACGCTGTGTTGTTTGTTCAATATTACACAGTTTCTTAGAACATTGTTAAATAAGGGAACTTGAGGCATCCGTATGGGGGAGCTCTACGTCTTATTGAGTATATTTACTTGTAACCCTTGCCTTGACGTCTATGACACGCCTTCTTTTGTCATTTTGCCTGCTTCTGTTCTCTTTCCTTCCTTCGTTTGCTCAGAAATTATCACCCGCAGTTATCTATGATCAAGGTAGGGCAATTGGGCAGGATAGCCTTGCTTTCAAGGACGGTAACGGTTCGTTGGGCCAGATATACAATCAGTCGGTATGCGGTTTGAATTATTGTGCTGCTGACATGATGATTGCGACAAGATATACGCCTGGTCCTGGTCCCGGATTCCCCAGCTCCCTGAATATTTCTTGCTTGCCTTCATGCTTTAATGTGCTGCAGGCTTATCTGTGGTGGAGCGAATCATCTACTAATAATTCTGCAACTGCTACTATCACACCACCTGGAGGAGGAAGTTCAGCTTACGCAGCCGTGCTTGCAGGGTCTGCTGGAAGTAAGTGCTGGCCTGCTTCATCGTCCAGGGTATTTAGAGCGGATGTTACCGCTTCAATTACCACGAATGGGGCCTATGTTATTAACATCTCAAGTGGCGGTGCTGATGTGGATGGCATCACGCTGTTTATTATATACACAGACCCTACAGCAACATACCAGGGTACTCTGGTAATTGACGATGGAGCCATGACCATACAAGGTGGAACGCAATCTCATACCATGTCGGGTTTTACCGCATGCGGCCCATCTACCTATGCAACTGCTTTCGCCATGGGTGGTGATATGCAAAACAATGTAGGTGCCACGCACACCACTACATTAAATGGGGTACCCTCTGTGTTTCCTCAGAACTTTTGGAATTATGACGAGGCGGTAACAACAGTCACATCAGGTCAATCAACATCCAATTTTGCATTTGCACCTCCTGTGAGCGACTGCTGGGTATTTGCAGTCACAGGACTTTATTTCCAAACCACTACCTGCGTTACTTGCACACCATCCGGGGTTTTGACAACAATACCTGGCCAGACCAATGTGGCCTGCGGTATGTGTGATGGCACGGCATCGGTTACCGTGTCAGGTGGCAGCTCGCCATATACATATGCCTGGTCTAACGGGCCTACATCCAGTTCAGTCTCCGGGCTTTGCGCGGGGTTATACTCGGTAACGATAACGGATGCAAGCGGATGTAATACGGCCATCGAAAACTTCACGATCATTGATGCGGGCGGATCAGTAACGGTGACAACAACTGCAACTGATGCCCTTTGTTTCAATGGTTGTACAGGAACGGTAAGTGCAACTGCCTCGGCTGGCACTGCGCCGTATACCTACACCTGGCCGGGTCTGGGCCTTGGCCAGAATCAAATCGGGGTTTGTGCTGGCACCTGGACAGTTAATGTCACGGATGCTAATGGTTGTACGGGAACAGCTTCGGTAACAGTGGCTCAGCCTAACCCCATTGATTTATTTGCAATACCGTTGGATGAGACATGTCTTGGGGCATGTGATGGACTTCTTTTTGCCTCTGTAACGGGAGGTGTCGGACCGTATACATATACCTGGAATAATGGCGTAGGAGTCGGACAAAGTCAAAGTAATATTTGTCCTGGAACGTATACGGTGACTGTTGTTGATGCAAATGGCTGCATTGAGCAAAACACCCTTAACAGCACAACAACTATTAATCCGGGTGGAGCAGCGAATGCTGGATTCACGTACAATGGAAATCAGTGCTTCAACGGTAACAGCTATGTCTTTACAAATACAGGGTCATCTGGTGCGACCTATGCCTGGGACTTTGGAGATGGCAATACTTCTACGCTCGAAAACCCGACCAATGTTTATGTTGCACCCGGGACATATACTGTCACCCAGACCGTTACCAGTGGGTCTTGTAGTGAAACATTCACCCTAACCATTGTAGTGTACGCTGAGCCCGCTGGAACCATAGTGGGTGCGGATATTGCATGTGCTGGAGACTGTGATGGATCTGCAAATCTAACTCCTGCGGGGGGAACCAGTCCCTATACCTTTGCCTGGAGCAATTCTATGAGCACCGAAGATCTTTCAGGTCTATGCGTTGGAACTTACACGGTGACGATATCTGATGCCAATGGTTGTTCAAATACCGCTTCGGTCACAATTGGGGAGCCAACCCCCTTGACTGTGACTGTAACCGGAACGAATATTCTGTGCAACGGCTCTTGCACGGGGACTGCAATTGCCACACCATCAGGAGGTACAACTCCATATACATACGACTGGTATGATCCTGGATTTCAGACAACTGCCACTGCTACTGGACTTTGTGTTGGAATTGTGAACGTAATGGTAATAGATGGCAACGGTTGCACAACTTGGGGCTCTTATACAGTAACTCAACCTCCAGCAATTGTGCTGACGCTCAGCGCGATTGACGCGAGCTGCGGGCTTTCTGACGGTCAGGCATCTGTCACCGTATCAGGAGGTACTGGCCCGTTTACCTACGCTTGGAACAATGGCTGTGTGACCTCTATATGTACGGGTCTGCCATCTGGTTCTTACACGGTCCAGGTTACTGACGCCAGCGGATGCACGGTCAGCGACGTGATCAATGTCAATGATCTTGGCGGCGGCGGAGTAGCCTCTGCTGTTGTAGATAATAATTTGTCGTGTTTTGGAGTGTGCACAGGTCAGGCAACCGCATCAATATCTGGAGGCACCTCACCTTTTACTTACTTATGGTCTGATCCGAGTGCGCAGACGAATCCGACGGCAAACGGACTGTGTGCCGGATCATTCAGCGTTTCCATTACTGATGGTATAGGGTGCACGTCCACAGCCTCTGTCACCATTACAGAACCACCGGTATTGAATGCCTCGGTGACCAGTTCAACCGATGCTTTATGTTTCGGTTCATGTGACGGTTCTGCAATGGTATCTGTATCAGGTGGCACTATGCCATATACTTATTCCTGGGACAATCCAGGAGCTTCTACCACACCTGCAACAAGCCTGGATCTATGCGCCGGCACTACCTATACGGCAACGATAACTGATGCCAATGGATGCACCGCGTCTGCCACAATTGTGGTAGGAGAACCTACGCAACTAACCGCTTCAATAGTAGGCTCGGACGCACTTTGTAACGGTGGGAATACCGGGTCAGCAAATTTGACAGTTTCGGGCGGTATAAGTCCGTATAACTACCTATGGAATACGACTGATATCACCGAGGACCTCTCCACTTTGATTGCGGGCACTTACATAGTAACCGTTACTGATCAAAATCTTTGTACTGCGACGGCCAGCGTAGTCATAAACGAACCTGCTGCATTGGTCTTGCCAACAAGCGTAGTGGATGCATCATGTGGATTGGCGAATGGTTCTGCCTGTGTAACACCTAGTGGAGGAAACCCGCCTTATACTTACCTGTGGAACGACTCCCTGAATCAAACCATCTCATGTCCTGTCACCTTGCCTGGAGGCGCATATTCTGTGGTGGTAACTGACAATAACGGATGTTCGGATGTTGCCAGTATAACGGTCAATGATATACCAGGTGGCAACGCTGTTGCGACCTTGATTAGCAATACGAGCGGGTTCAGTATTTGCGACGGTTCTGCATCAGCTACACTCACCAGTGGAACCGCCCCTTATACCTATCAGTGGGATGATCCTGGTGCTCAAACGACTTCGACAGCGGTAGGACTATGTGCTGGAATATTCTGCGTAACGGTTACCGATGCGGTTGGATGCTCTTCGAGCGATTGTATAACCATAACGGAACCACCACCGATTACATCGATAGTTTCCGGGGTGGATCTTTTGTGTTATAGTGTGTGCAATGGAAGTGCGACGCTAACGATATCTGGAGGAATTCCGCCTTACACCTTTAACTGGACAGGAGGATTTACCACGCAAAACGTGGCCGGGCTCTGTGCAGGAATTTACTATGTAACCGTCACGGATGCCAATACAGTTTCGATTGTTGATTCTGTGGAAATACTCGAACCGCCGGCGTTAGTACTCTCCACAACGGGAACAGATGCTGTTTGCAACAATGCTTGTGATGGAACAGCAACCGTGACCGCTACTGGTGGAACCGGAACCACAACTTTCCAATGGAATGATCCTGCGAGCCAAACAACTGCGACGGCTATTGGCCTATGCGCAGGCACCTATGACGTTTCGGTAACAGACGCGAACGGCTGTACCGCGATTGCCAGCTATGTGATCAATGAGCCGCCTGCTGTAATCGTAAATGTGACGAATATTGATGCTAATTGTGGCCAGCCAGATGGATCGGTTACTGCGGTTACTACCAATGGAATAGGGCCCTTCACTTATCAGTGGAGTACCATTTGCAGCAATTCAACATGTACCGGACTGGTGGCCAATACCTATAACGTAACGGTTACAGATATAACGGGATGTGTTGGATTGGGCTCAGGGGCAATTGCGGATTTAGATGGACCTACGGCCCAGATGTTGGATAGTACGGATGCGACATGTGCTGGCGGGTCCGATGGGCAGGCAACGGTCTTTGTTAATGATGGAACACCACCTTACACCTACTCCTGGAATACGTCGCCTCTTGAAACATCGTCCACAGCAGTTGATTTACCCGCAGGTACCACAATTATCAGCATAACGGATGCCAGTGGTTGTGTGACGTCTGTAACTGTGCAGATAGGAGAACCTGCTCCATTAATTGTGGTTCCAGCTTTCTCAAATCCAAGTTGTAACAGTTCGTGCGATGGATTTGGCTCTGCTGCCGTATCTGGTGGAACAGCACCATATACGTATTTATGGAATGATCCAGCTGCCCAGACCACCATGTCCGCCTCGTTCCTCTGTGACGGAACGTGGGGAGTTAATGTTGAAGATGCCAACGGTTGTACTGTTATGGGTTCAGTCACGTTGACAGACCCTGCAACCTTGGTATTGTCAGTGGTATCCTCAGATGCATTTTGTGGTGGAAGCTGTGATGGTTCAGC
>JYMV01032527.1_pt1 | contig 20369 bp, 20 predicted proteins | sample 338911 | NCBI WGS metagenome assembly JYMV01 (sample SAMN03354496, study PRJNA234377) | hydrothermal vent metagenome | biome: Deep sea; feature: Hydrothermal plumes at the Eastern Lau Spreading Center, Western Pacific Ocean; material: Seawater | place: Tonga | collected 2009 | depth 2000 m m
GCTGGGTTGTGCCACATCTACTATGTCCATCATGATAAACAACTAGTTCATTATTTGATTCTCCTCTTGGATGCAGAAGGTAGATAATAGAGTCTACACCGTGTTTCATTTCTACCGTAATTCTGTCAGCCCCTGACACTGCAGAAAAGCCTCTCACGCTGGTCTTTTTAACGGAATCAGGAAGTTGTGTGGGGAATCCATCTGCCCCTCTCCAGATAGAATTAATCACGTTTTCACGCATTTGTAATAGTTCTTCTACTTCCGGTGAGACATCTTGTTGTGCTGGTGTAGCCCCCTCCGCTTGCGGAACTGTCATTATCCCAACTTTAATGAGGTACTGGATTGCGTTTACAAAATCATCGTCAGAAATCTGATCTTCTGCCCACCACCCTGCAGTATTTTTCACCCAGCTAGGTATTGTAGATTCAGCAGTTCCAGAAACTGCAGTAGCTGGAACTTCGATAATGCCATTTGAAACTAGCCATTCAACTCCTGAAACAAATGAACCATCGTCAATCTGTCCATCAGCCCACCAGCCAGCATTATTCTTGATCCAGTCTGGAATTTCAGCAGCATGCACGCTTGGCAAAGCCATAGAAATTGCGCTTGCCATTAAAATTACAGTTAAACTAGAAATCAGAATTTTCCTCATGTGTATGATGGTTTTGATGCTGTATTTTTTAATACTTACGGGTGTTCATTTTTTCCATCTTTTCCTGCCAATCATGAAAATAATCCAGCCGCCAACAAGGCAGGTAACGCATAGGACGGCAAGTAACTCGTTCATAATATCAACCTAAAATTTCAGAATAAAAAATGCTATTGTTGCGATGACCAACACTATTGTGGCAATATAGTAGGTGCGAATTGGGTTTACTTTGTCCACAATATATGAAAGTATAATCTTGCTTTAATTTCTTCTATGATTTGGGAAGCATTCCTTGCAATAAACAGGTCTGTCCTCTTTTGGCTTGAATGGTATTTCACACTCGTTGCCACAGTCGCCACATGTTGCTTTGTGCATTTCTCGTGGTCTGTCGTCTCTTGAACCTCTGTTGTAACCGCCGCCTCTGTCACCACCTCTCCTCCGCCTTGTGGTTTGTGCTTCTGAAAGCATTCGTTACAATAAACAGGCTTGTCTCCTCTTGGCTCGAATGGTACTTGACATTCGTTGCCACAGTCGCCACATGTTGCTTTGTGCATTTCTCGTGGTCTGCGTTCGTAAGACATATTGTACTACCTAATTTAGACCCCTAATATACTAATGGACTGGTTATATCCTGATTATACTTAAAGGGATAAAATACCTTAATTCTGCCATGGGATTTTTTGGAAAATCCAAAGAGGAGAAAATCGCCAAATTTAAGGAAAAACAATCCATGAGTAATGGCAAGGAGCTTAAGAAGATCCTAACGGCATTCAAAGAAGACCGTGATGAAATAGAAAAGCGCACGGGTAAAAGACCGGATATAGATGACACGACCAAAATGTTCATGCAAAAAATCCTAAACGTTTGGATGTCTGAAGGAAAGGACATTGATGACGAGAAGTTTTGGAATGCCGTTGACCATAACAAACAGTTTGATTTTCCAGTTGAATATTACGAAAGAAAACCTAGGAAATCATAATTCTAGAATTGAAGATTTATGCCTGTATTGAGCAAAATCATGCTTTTTTACTAATTTTTCAGATATGATAAAGTATTCCAAAAAGCATGGTTCTGTAGATGGATCTGGGGATGCCACTAATGGCGGTTTGTGCAGCTTGTATAGTGGCCATTGTTGGGATTCGGATATACATGTTTTTTAAGAAATAACCTAAACTCTGATTGTTATGGAAAATGGGTATTTTGCCGAGTTCATTCTCTTAGCAGCTGTAGTTGGCGGGATAGTTGCATTTTTGTTTGTAAGACGATTGCGTGAAGAATAACAAACTTTTCGATTTCAGCGCTAACGCCAATCGCTCTTTTTTTCTTTACAAGTGTCACACTTGAGACCGATTATTTTTTTGCCGCAAGTTTTACAATGCATTGTAAATCCAATCGTGGCATACTTTGACGTCTTTGAATATTTGTAAAATAAAACAGCGGCAGCTAAAATTCCAGCTGCGGCGAGAATAATCCATGTTAACATGCTATTAGTAGATCAGAGCTACATTAAATTCAATCTATCATGCCTGAATCGAAACCAGACATGCTTTCAATCAAAAAGTATTCCAAAAATCCTCCAGCTAAAAGCAGTACTACTAAAATTACCACCTCAATGCAAATAACACGAATGTCTGGGCGAATTGGCATTTTTTTGATTAATTTGTGTATCAGTATGTAGCTCCTAGACATTGCAATGGAGTAAGCCGCAACTTCCATCAAACCGACTGGTGACATGAACAGAATGCTGAGTGATGGAACTTGGTTTAACAACGGAATTGTGCTTTTCATTGCGGAAAACGCAATTCCAGTTGAAAATGCAGCAAAGAGCCCCCAAATTATACCAAATCCTGGAATAAACATTGGAAGTGCAATAGAAACATTGTGGACAAATATTCCCATTGCATCTATTCCCTTTGTCATGGTATCAAATTCCTCCATAATTATCGTGGTCTCATCTTCTGACAGCTGAACTTCAGAGGCAAGCGCGAATGTCAAAGAAAAAATAGCTAGAAAGACAAAAAATGATAAAATCCTAAGGTTTCGCATAATTACAAAAACCTCGATCGTAGCTGCATATTATTCCTATTAAAACAGAATTTTTCAAAATTATAAGAAATTGGTAATTTAATGTGCCATAAAATCTAAAAGTGATTATTCAACTGGTTTTCAAACAGACCTAATCTTCTTCTTCTTCATCAGTTTCTTGAGCTCGTCTGCTTGGCCTGATCGGGATGTAGATTTTTGACATTTCTAACTATAATAAAAAAAACTTTTGCATATGATAGGGGGTTATCAAAATTTGTCATGTTAGTTAGTTAATCTTGCATTCGGACGAAATGGACTTTGTTGTAGTATAGTAAACAAGGCACAGTATCCCAACCGACCCAAGACGGAGAAGAATTTCATAGTTTGACAAAAATGCAGTAGCTGTACCAGCAACAGCCCCAAATGTAGAGATTAGTGCAAACCCAAATGGACCACAGCTACAAATTCCAGCTGATGCCCCAATTATGGAACCCAAAACGCCGCCTCCAATTTTGGATGTACTTTTTTGCAATGTCCTAATTCTGTAAACATTCATGGGAATAACAATTGCTGACATTGCAGATACAGCAAGAATCAGTACAAATCCAAATGATTGCTCATATGGTATATGAAATATAAAAAATGGCTCAAGAAAAATAAATTCTGATAATATTAGCAGTGGTATTAGCATAACAAAAAAAATCACCCCTGCCAGAATTGTATATGCGGTGCTTGAAAACACAAGCTTGATGTTTTTCAATTTAGAGCATTGGTTCTATTACTTGTGAAAAAACAGAATATGGTTGTGCACTAGTAATTTTCTTAACTGCACCATCGGGAGAAATTATAAGAAATGTTGGAGTTGCCTCAGCCCCAAACCGTTGGCTTTCATCATAATTTGCCTTAACACGTTTAGCATACTTTGACGAATCCATGCAATCATTAAACTCATCCAAATTCATATCCAAATTAAATGCAAATGAAACAAGTCTGTCTTTACTAGCCCAGCCGTTGTCAATTGCTTCTTGAAAGTTGTAAAGTGTTTCATGGTATTCCCAGTATTTTCCCTGATCGTCTGCACAGTAAGTTGCTTGTGCTGCAGTAATAGAATCACGCCCTAAAAATGGCAGATCCATAAAGACTAGGTTTACTTTTCCTGTTTTAACATAGTTATCAATTATGTCAGCACGTGTATTGTGATACCAATGGTAACATGCTTCACATTGGTAATCACCAAATTCTACTATTGTGATTGGTGCACTTGTTGAACCCAGTACTGGAGATCCACTTGTAAGATTTATTGGTGCAGGTCCTGACACATTCATTCTGTGTTCTTGCATTACGATTATCCTTTCATAATATGATGAATACGCAATAGCTACAACTGAAACTAAAACAGCAAATATAATTATAATTACAATTCTTCTATCCAATTCCAATTTACCTTAGTTTTTACATGAGAATTAAAAACCTTTTTCGATATGAAATTAGGTGTTATTTGTGCCTAAACAGGCTAGCAACTTTTTCAACAAAAGAGTCAATGGGGCATGTTTCACAACAAACACCATGCTGCCTCTGAGAATGTGTTTCAAGACCTTCTTGGGTAAAAAACGAGGCATTACACTCATCACAAAAATATCCCCGCTGTGAATCTTTTATTTCAGACACAAATTATGTGTCGTATTTATTGATATAAAGAGTATTTTTTGCAGTTTTTTAGAAAAATGTACAATTTCTGCTATAGATAATGAATTTTAACATGGTTGTTGTGCTCAACTTCATACCTGGTCACATGACCACAGTGTGTACATGAAAACATTTGTTCAGTGGGCTTTACCTCACGCTCAATCTTCTTGCCAAGAATTGATTTGATCATAATCTTATTAGAATTTGAGATCACAGCAAAGTTTTGTTTCTCTCCTATGGATTCCAAAAATTCCTTAATTGATGTGGTGACTTCAACTTGGTTAATTTCTTCATCATCTTCAATAGGCGAAAGCACAAACTGATGTGCTTTAAGTGCTGGAACTGCTGCTACTTGATCTGAAACATATATTGCAAGTTCATTTAGTATAGGCTCAACATCTTTACAGTCTACTATAATCATGCAATTTTGTTTTACAGAAGCCTGATTTATCTTTGATGTTGCTGAAGATAACATTTATTGTAAAACCTAAATTCCTAGTCAATATTCTTCCCACCAAAGAAGATAATTCCAATAATATTTTTCATATATATTATGAAATCACAATCTAATTCTTCAAGTTCTGAGATAAGAAAGACAATTGAAAATAACTGGCAAGAATATCTATCTAAATACGGAAACCTTTTCAGATCTGATTCTATTAGCGGTTCTAGTCCACCATCTATTTTTGTTGGTTCGTATGGATACCCAAAGGTGGGTGTTGGTCCAATGTTACCTCCAATTCATGGAGATACCACATTGCTTGACAGCCCAGAGCTTTGGCTTGGAAAAACTTTAGAAGATATTGTAAACTTTAGGCTAAGTCTGGTTAGAGGAATAGAGAAGATATCTATTCAAAATACACAAGGCAGATTTATTGAAAACCTTCATGAAGTTGCAATGTCTTCACATTCAATAGACACTGATCTACAGTTCCATAAAACTACTTTACCTGTAACAACCATCGACGGAGAAAGTGCGCCATTTGGACCTGTTGGTGATATCAAGTCTGCTAAATTTTTTGGCACCAGATCTGACAAGTCAATAGAGCGTGTTTATTATGATCACGATCTAAAGGCACAAGATGCTGTATTAACATTATACAATAAGGGAATTGATATTTCAAAAATTCAAAAGTGTTTTAGCATTGGAATGCTTGGAAAAAAAAGAAAGCTAGTTCCAACAAAATGGAGTATTACGGCTACCGATGACATAATATCAAAATCACTTGTTTCTGAAATACTTGAATTTGATCTGATTGATTCTTGTCGTATATTTTCTCATGATCATCTTGGAAATATGTTTTCAGTTATTTTATTTCCACATCGTTGGCTTTTTGAAATGCAAGAAGCGTGGCATGATGAAAACAAAATAGGCTTTGGTTTTGACAGCGAGGACGCAAGAGGTATTGATCACCCACCCGCCATAGCTGGTGCTTATTTTGCAGCTAAGCTTGGTGTAGCTGAATATCTTGTGCAGAAAAAACTTCAAGCTGCTGTTCTTGTATTACGTGAAATTAGACCCGAATATGCTGTTCCGGTTGGTGTTTGGCAAATTCGAGAAGCAATACGTGCGGCAATGAAAAAAGAACCATACATTGCGGGAAATTTTATTGATGGTGTTAACTTTGCATCAAAAAGGATGAGTATAGGCAAATCCGAGTGGCTTTCTAGGGGTAGGCTACTTAAGATGCTAAAGCAAAAATCAATCTCAGAATTTTTTTAATACCATAATACAGGGTCTTTCTATAGCGTTTTATTGAACTTTTTTTTGATTTAGAGTGATGCATAAAAATACAATTTTATCCATGTTACTAATTGCAAGCCCTATTCTATTCGTATTAGCTGCATACCCAGATTCCTTCAGTATGAGCTGGAATCAGGGACGTGGGGGATTTTTGTTTGGACTTGCATTTATTGTAGCCGAGATAATCGGGGTAAAATTTATTGTTTCAAAAAGACGTCTTATTTTTGGAATTCCCTTAGCTGCTGTCACAATAATTTACTTTGTGCTATTAGATTTTGGCTTACACGATTACATAATTAACGCTGCACCTGCATTCAATGTTCAGTTAATATACTCCTGGGAATGGTTTTGGGATTTTCTTGTGATTACAATCTTTGCTATATCGGCATCAATTCTTATGTTTGGTAAGAAATGGATTAGAATAGTTATTGCCGGACCAGTTTTTCTTGGAGGTAGTGCAATAATCTTATCTCTTGATGCATTTTTTCCATACGATACGTTGGGTCCATTGCAGTACTTTGTCCCACATTTAGTGCAAACAAATGTTTGGATAATTAATGCATTTGATCTTGGAGTGGCCACTGCAAGAGACAATCTTATGTTTTTACGGGGTGATCATGGTCCCTTTGCTTTACAAGTTTTTTGGCCATCAGCTGGAGTACATAGTGTAGTTATCTATTCGCTTGTAATGATGGCATTTTTACTCAAGATGAATATAAAACAAAATAGAAAGTTCATGTATTTTGGCCTAGGAATATTAGGCACTATTATCATCAATATGATTAGAATATTTTCGTTATCAGTATTTGCTTTGAAGGTTTCAACAAATCCAGTAGAATTCGAGGAATATCATTCTGTTGCCGGGGAAATAATGTTCTTACCGTGGTTGTTTGCATTTTTACTCGTTGTAACTGTAATTGAAACAAAGCGAATGAAGAAAAAAGAAGCGTCACTTCAAAAATAACTTGTTATGTTACTTTGACCTTCTAACTCTGACAGCTCGGATACCTTAATCCCAAGCCTTCTTACTAGCATTGATTGATTTTCCAGCGCATCATGAAGTAATTGCTTTGAAGTTTTTTGTAGTTCATCTAAACTAGAAGTGGAATTTCTTAGCATCTTTGACTTTGTCTTGTTAGAGAGATCAGTTTGTGTGAATTGTACACCAACTGATTTGAATGCCTTATTTTTCTTCAGAATTATAACATGTAATTGATTACATAGCTCAAGTAGGCTTTCCTCTAAAAAATTATAATCATTCGAATCTTTTTTTAGCGTAGTAATTTTGCTTATTTGGATAATCGGTGCCCTTGGGGCTACTAGGTCATCATAAATACCTCTCACTGCGTTGAATATGTACGTCCCAGTTTTCCTTCCAAACATTTTGTTTAACGTGAAAATATCCAGATCTTTTGCTTGTAAAGTAGTTTTTATTCCCTCCTCAGCCAATTTCTCTTCTGTCTTTTTTCCAATACCAGGAATATCTCTTATCTTCAAAGTTTGGATAAATGCAGAAATTTTATCCGGAGTTATAACAGTGAGTCCATCCGGCTTTTTGTAATCTGATGCAATTTTTGACAGCAACTTATTGGGTGAAACTCCAACAGAACATGTTAGTTTAGTGCTTTCTCTAACTAAATTTTTTATCTGTTGAGCGATGTGACTTGCTCTTATAAAATCACACTCAGTTTTCTCTGACACATCAAGATATGCTTCATCCCTTCCAACATACTCGAAGATATTTGCAAACTCCTTGATTATGTTCATAGACTTTTCAGACATATCTGAGTAATATTCAAAATCTGGAGGCAAAAATATTGAATCATCTCTATCCTTCAGTTTTTGTTTTGCAAATTTGATTGGCATGCCAGATTTAACGCCAAATTCCCTTGCTGTATAATTTGCAGTAGCAACAGCACCACTATCATTACCCCTGTCTGAGAACATGCACACTACTACTGGTTTAGCTTTAAGGTCATAATTTCTCACTTCCTCACACTGCGCATAAAAATAATCAAAATCTACATGAAGTACTATGTGCTCTTTCATAGGCTAAATTAGATTAAAAGGAATATTACAATATCGGAAAAGACAATTATTGAGTATTGTTAAGAGTAATTCATGTCATATCCATTATCAGTTGAAAAGGATGGCATTAAGATAAAACCTGAACAAATGCAACCTGAAACTATCTACCATTGCATATTTCAAAACAAAATTATTATTATATACAAAGATCATGGTGAAGTTTTAAACTGTTATGAAATTGAAGAAGAAGAAATTGTTTCAAAAGTTAAAGCATCAAACAAAGAGAATATTGAAAAAATTCTAGAAGAATATATAGAAAAAGAAAATTTGAATCGACAGTGATTATTTGTTCCTGAAAGATGAAATAAAACCTATTATCTAGATATCATGATAATATAATCAATGAGTGCAGAAAACGAAAGCAGTGATGCAGAAGAAATTCTTTCTGAATTTAAAAAAACCCATGAAATAGAAAGTCCTGAAGAGGAACATCTTTCTGAACCTCAAGCAGAGATTGAACCTCAAGCAGAGATTGAACCTCAAGCAGAGATTGAACCTCAAGCAGAGATTGAACCTCAAGCAGAGACTGAACCTCAAGCAGAGATTGAACCTCAAGCAGAGAATTGAACCTCAAGCAGTGACTGAACCTCAAGCAGAGGCTGAATTAGAACGACCACAACAAATACACGACTTGATTATCATGGGAACAAAACCAATTATGTTATATGTGTCTGCGATTCTGGCAAAACTTGCATCCTTACCAATTGTCACAATAGCAGGACGTGGGAGACGTATTACTCAGGCGATTGATGTTTCTCAAATGATTATAAAACGAATGAAAGATGTTGGTTATGAGATTAGTGATGTTCGTATATCTTCTGATTTATTAGAATCCAAGGACGGCCGAGAGCGTCCTGTGTCAAAAATTGAAATTGACATAAAAAAACTTTAGAACTAGATTTTACACTATTGGGCTTTAGATTTTTTAATATAACCAAACATTGTTTACCGATACATACTTTCACTTAGATCTCGGCTTTCTGTTTCTGCTTGTTTTATACCCTCTTCAATTTGTTTTGCTTCTTTTTCCAATAAAGACAGATTATTTGATATTCCAGGTATCAATTTTGCTAGACTATCACATAGATTAGAAGTGGCTTTCAGGTCAGGATTATTGCTCTTAGAACCAACAAGCAAAACAATTACATCTTGACCCCTAACCATTCCCTCGTTTAAGAGAACTCCTGGAATTCCTGGTATTGTTGCATGTTCAGCAACTTTAATTCCTGAAGTCACAAGTTTACCTCTTGCTGTTCCTGTAGAGGCTACACCTACCACTTCCTTGGAAGTTGATCTTGTTGTAATGCCACTGATAATTGTTGAGCATTTTTTTTCTGCGGCCCAATCAAGCATCATTTTTCCTATAGCACGATGCAAAACGACATCAATAGTGACATATGAGGAAAAAATTGCCACCTTAAGATCATTGTTTACAAAAATTCTTGTAGGATAGTTTGGTGATCCATTTTTTACAATGCTTATTGGTGGAAAACTATCCGAGTCTATGATTGCTGCAGGTTCTAATTGAGACCCATTGATTATAAATTCAGCCGCTATTGCACTTGTTATTCCAGTTGATGGAAACCCATTAATCAGAAACCCACCCTCAACATCAATAGGCGCAGTTTGTTTTATTCTAAGTTCTGTGTTCATGTTTTGTTTCTTCTGTTCTGATAATTATAATTTGCCTATTCAAGCATTATCAATAATCCTAAATACAAAAATGGTAATACTGTTGTTAATTCAGCATGAATTGTTGTCTGTTTTGCATCTTGTGTTACTTTACCCCATGAGATTGCCTCACGTACCAAGGCTCCACTTAAACTTCCATCAAATTCTTGCGCTGTTGTAATGTATACAGCAAAATCTAAACCACTTCTATATTGGTTCCACCATAGCGTATGATGTTTTGAGATTCCACCGCCAAGCATAAGCGCTCCTGATTTTTTTGCTTTAAAGATCAAGCCCGCAAGCGTATCAGAATCTTTAATGATGTTTAATTTGAAATCAGCATGTTTTTGTGAAAACATCCAGATTTGACTACCTACAGCGCCATCAACAATTCCAGGAACTATAACTTTTACATCGTTCTTGTAAGCCCAGTAAAGAAACGAGTCTTCACCCAAATGAGATCCAATCATTCTACAAATATCTTCAGTAGACATTTCTCGTGTTCCTTTGGCATACTCTTCTTCTAAAAATGACTGCATTTTTTCTTCAATTATAGGTCCATAGCTTTCCATTGGAACTAAAACATTGCCTAGTCTGTGAATATTTTGTTTTGTTAGTTCTGCATCATCCATTGTAAATGAACCTTGATTATAATTTGAAAAGTGTCTAGCAATATCATGGTCTAATGCACCACAAGTTGTTATAACAACATCAAACCATTTTTTTTTAATCATATCTTTGATCACACCTCTCAAACCCGTTGATGTGATCGCAGCTACAAATGATAAAAATTTCAAACAATTCTCATCTTTGATCATATCGGTAAGTGCATAGAGACCATCAGCTAAGTTACGTGATTCAAACCCACCAGATTTTGACATTTGCTCAAAAATTTTGTTTATCTGCATATCTTTGGTAATGGAAAAATCCTCTACAGGTTTTCCTGACTTGATCATTATTGTAAAATTATGGCTAGACTATAAAATTCTGACTTAAAAAAAAAAAAAATCTCCAGTAGTCAGGTAAGCCTTAAAAGACTATCATTTGCTCTATCCACAAATGGTTAAAAAAATTAAAGTTGCTCTTGTTGGAATTGGTAACTGTTTTTCTGGGCTAATTCAAGGTATAGAATACTATAGAAAAGACTCCTCTCAGCAAGTAATTGGAATAATTCACGAAAAACTTCAAGATTACGGAATTCATGATATTGAGTTTGTTGCAGGGTTTGATGTGGGTGAAAATAAAATAGGCAAATCAATCAATGAAGCAATTTATGAATACCCAAACATGGTTAATTGGATTCCAAAGGATGAGATGCCAAAAACAGAGTTCAAAGTCTACGAAAGTCCAGCCTTAGATGGTGTAGGCATTTGGGTAGAAAATAGGGTTAAACCAATCGAAAGTGGGAAAAGTGAGACAGAACTGGAAAAAGAGGTCAGAGATGTCTTAAAAGAAACAGGAGCTGAAATTATTGTTTCATATTTACCAGTAGGTTCTGAAAAGGCAACACAGTTTTGGGCACAGATTTGTCTTGATACAAATACTGCTTTTGTTAACTGTATGCCTGCATTTATCGCATCTGATAAAGAGTGGGCACAAAAGTTTGTAGAGAAAAATGTCCCTATAATTGGTGATGATATAAAGGGGCAAGTGGGTGCTACAATTGTTCATAGAACTCTAGCTAGGTTATGCAATGATAGAGGGACAAAAATTGAAAGGACGTATCAAATCAATGTTGGTGGAAATACAGATTTTCTTAATATGAAAGAGCAGGAACGCCTTGTGAGCAAAAGAATATCAAAAACTGAAAGTGTACAAAGCCAATTGGATGAGCGCCTTGATGATGATCAAATTTATGTTGGTCCTTCTGATTTTATTCCATTTTTACATAACACAAAGCTGATGTTCATGAGAATAGAGGGCAGGCAATGGGCAAATATCCCATATAATATGGAAGTGAGACTAGAAGTCGACGATAAAGCAAACTCTGCAGGAATAGTCATTGATGCAATAAGACTTGCAAAAATTGCCCTAGATAGGGGAATTGGTGGTCCACTCATACCTGCAAGCGCATATTTGATGAAACATCCTATAGAACAGATGACTGACCCTCAGGCCAAGACTGCATGCGAAAAGTTTGTTGCTGGCGAAGACTAAATTTTTCTATTAGTAAAATATTCACAATTATTGTTATCATAGTCAACTAAACTTGTTAGTAGTTAATTATTCAGGGCTCAGCGATCAGTTACATATTGGTTCATATTAAAAAAGTAGACATTTTTGGATTCAAATCATTTGGATTTAAAACCACCACAGTAAACTTTGAACCAGGTCTGATATCTATTTCAGGTCCAAATGGCTCAGGAAAGAGTAACATTCTGGACGCAATACAATTTGCAATGGGGGAGAATAGGTGGAAGGTTTTGCGTGGACAGGGCAGTCTTAGGTCTCTTATACACGATATTGAAGGGAAAAGGCATGGGCCTAAATTGACTCGTGTTCGGGTTCAGCTTGATAACTCTGACAGAAAGATTCCTGTTGATTCTGATATTGTTACTATCACGCGTGAGATGAGCGATAAAGGTGACAGTGATTATTTCCTAGATAGTAAAAAGATCAACCGAAGTCGTATCCTAGATCTACTTGATATGGCAAATGCTGGGCTTGGTCAATTGAACGCTGTCCAGCAGGGAACAGTAACAAAGATTTCTGAATTTTCAAGTGAGGAAAAACGAGAGACAATAGAGGATTTAATCGGATTATCATATTTTGATGAAAAAAAGACAGAATCACTAAAACAGATGACTGAAGCCGATCAGCGATTAGAAATAGCAATGGCAAAAATGGGTGAGGTAAAAAAACAGATAGATGAATTAGAAATTGAACGAAATCTCAAACTACGCCACGATCTAATAGGGCAAGAATTAGATCGCTTTAGAGCTGTGTCTGCAGCATCCAAACTTAAAACAATTAAGAATGAAAAAATTGGGAAAGAAAAAACACTAGAATCCAATTTATCCAAAACAAAAGAACTGAAAGAAGAACAGACTATTCTCAAAAAAGAGATAGATGAATTAGAAAAACAAAAATCAGAATTCTTAGATGACTTCAATGCATACAACAAGGCCAAATCTACTATTGACACTAAACTAAGTGACGAGCTAGCAGGGTTTCATGATTCTGACGGCAAAATAAAAACTTCAGAAAGAAGAATTAATCAAATTAACAAAAGACTTCCTGAGATAGCAAACGAATTTGAACAAATGAAAAAAAATCAAGGAGTAGTAGATAAAGACCTTGAAAAAGCCAAAGAAGATGTTTCTAAATTAAAAAGACAAAAAGATACAAGTGACAAGAAGATTCAAAATCTTGATTCTAAACTAACAACTGTTTTACAACAACAAACACATCTAGCAGCAAAAAAAACTGAGATAGACGGAAAAATTTCTGAACTTAAAAACAAGCAACATGATGAAAAGCTTTCAAGGTCACAGAACAAGTCTAAACAAAAAGACATACAAAATAAAATTAATGCAAACATTGAAAAAAATAAATCTCGAACTGGCATTTTAACAAAGCTCAAAGAGTATGGATACAAACTAGATGGAATTGTAACTAATCGCAAGTCAACATCCATGGAAATAAAATCAAGAATACAACAACTTTCCAAACAAAGAAGCAAGATAGAAAATGATATTGTTGAATTAGAATTAATTTTGGAAAAGTCATCTAAAGCTGCCAGTCATTATAACGAAAAGATCAAACTTGTCAAAGGAATAATGCATGAAGATTACACAATATCTCAACTAAAGGGAGATGCAAAAAAACTTGGAATTGAGGGTATTGTGTACGAAATACTATCTTGGGATAAGCAATATGAGCATGCAATTTTAGCTGTCAGCTCTGAGTGGCTTAAGGCTATGGTTGTTCCTGATTTTGAAACACTAGTAAGCCTGGCACAAGTAGCAAGAGAAAAAAACCTTCCAAAACTAAAGATTATTCCACTTAATGCAATACCTGAATTCAATCTGAAGATGCCTAAAACTTCTGGCGTGCTAGGTGTTCTATCTGATTATATTAATTGCGATAGAAGATACCTCCCAATTGCCAGATTTTTGTTTGGTAATGTAATTTTAACAAAAACACGTGATGATGCATACAAAATATCCAAGACCGGTTACAGGGCTGTTTCAATAGATGGAGAATTTTTTAAATCCAAATCAAGCGCTGTTATTGTTGATATCAATTCAAAAATCTCCAAGCTAGCAAAAATAATCTCCCAAAGCTCATCAGTTGAAGGCTTGATTCAAACAATAAGTTTGCTGCGTGCTCGAGTACAGACAAAGAAATCTTCTATTAGGAAAATTGATCAAAGATTGAAATCCCATCTGGAAAGGCTTCAAATTTCTGAAACGGAATTAGGAAATGCGGTTAATGATAAAGATAATTTAAAATTTAAAATTGATTCAGCATCCAAGATACACAATGAATCTTTGAATAGGAATTCACAATTGAAAATACAGAAAGAAAGCTTGGATACAAGAATCATCCAATTATCCTCAAGTCTTGAATCCATTAAGCAGAGGATCATTCTAGTAGAAGAAAATTATTCAAACGTTGAACAAGAGAGAGTTGCAAGTGAGATTGCCTTGCTAAACAATAACAAAGCCTCATTAAATTCTGAAAATACTAGAATACATAGGGAACTTGGCGATTCCCAAGCAGAGATATCTTTAGTAGAAAACAGAAAGAAGCAACAAACTCGTGCACTTCTGGAAGAGCAGTCTTCTCTTGATCAAGAAAAAATAGAATGTGATGATACAATCAGTGAATTTGAAGATAAGAAAAACAACTCTGAACAAAACCTCGTAAAATTGAGGCAAGAAGAGCAGGAATTAATTTCCTCTTCGGGGAAGTCCGTAGATCAACTTAATGAATTTGATGGCAAACTAGGCGAAAGAAATGGAAAAGTTGGTACTATTACGAAACAAACCGGTCATCTCGAAAGGGGTTATGACATGCTTAAGCGAGATCTTGATGTTATCAAGGAAAAAGAGTCATCACTAAAGAAGATCTTGGTCTCATTTGGATTTGATGAATTGATTGAAACTTTTGACGTTGAACCATTCATTCAGGCACTGGAACAAGAAAAAAACTCACTAAGCACATCATTGAATGCGATAGCACCACAAAGATATGTAGACATATCAACTGGCTACCGCTCTATGTCCGGCAGAAAAAATGAACTTGAGGAGGAGCGTAACGCAATTTGGTCATTTATTGAAGGTGTTGAGAAAGAGAAAAAACAGTTATTCTTAGAGGCTTTTGACACGGTTGATAATGAAATCAAGACTATATTTTCCAAGATGACTGGTGGCAATGCATGGCTTGAGATGGAAAATGAAGATGACATATTTGATTCAGGCATTTCTTATTTCATACAATTCCCAAGCAAACCCAAAAGAGAATCTAACTCCATTAGTGGTGGAGAAAAAACCCTTGCTGCAGTGGTCTTTGTTTTGGCACTACAAAAGCTTAAACCTTCACCATTTTACTTATTTGACGAAATTGATGCACACTTGGATGCACCAAACTCTGAAAAACTTTCAAAAATTGTAGAAGAAAGATCACATGGCAGTCAATTTATCATGGTTTCGCTTAAAGATTCTGTTGTAGAAAAGGCAAAACTCATCTACGGAGTATTTCCCAAGAATGGTGTTTCAAATATTGTGACATACAAAGACAAAAGACTTCCTTCAATAACTAATTAGTTTATATCTACAAAACAAGCAAGAGACCTATCATTACTTATTTCAAGCGGTGGAACATCTTTGCATTTTTCAATTGCATATGGACACCTAGCACGGAATCTGCAACCTGAATAGATATCAATATCAATCGGCTCATTAATCCTAATTTTTTTTTCTTTATTCAAGTTATCAGGGTCTGGTTCTGATATTGCATCAATCAGTGCTTGAGTATATGGATGTCTAGGCCGTTCCAAAACCTGATCTATTTGTCCTGCTTCCATAATTTTACCTAGATATAAAATAATGATTCTTTGTCCAAAATGTCTTGCTGTAGCTAAATCATGTGTTATGTAGATAAATGAAATATTATTTTTTTTCTGCATTTCTTTCATCAGCTCAAGTATTTCTGCTCGTATTGATACATCTAACATAGAGACTGGTTCGTCAGCAATTATTACTTTAGGTCTTAATACAAGCGCTCTTGCTAATACAACACGCTGTCTTTGCCCTCCAGATAACATATGTGGATACTTATTTGCAATATCTTCAGCTGGTTCAAGTTTTACTTCACGAAGCGCATCCAGAATAATTTTTTTTCGTTCTAAATTATCACCAATGTTGTGAATCTCTAACGGTTCAGAGATAATGTCTGCTACTTTCATTCTAGGATTAATCGACTCATATGGATCCTGGTACACCATTTGGCACTGCATACGAATTTTCTTCAAAATATTTGGCTCATCATTAGATTTTTTACCTTCAAAAAATATTTCTCCAGAATCAGGGTCTATAGCTCCAAGAATGAGTTTAGCTATTGTTGATTTGCCAGAACCAGACTCCCCAGCAATTACAAGAACCTCACCATTGTAAAGAGAAAATGAAACATCTTCTACAGCTTTTACTACAGAAATGTTTGAACTGAGCATACTTTTTTTAACAAATTGTTTTGATAATCTTTCCACTCTCAGAATCTCTTCCAACAAATCGTCTTTACATATCTACTATATCAAGAATAACAAAAATGACTTTACTATACCAAAAAGGCTTTATTTGGTTTAATTTTTGGTCAAATTTATGAGTCTTGAAACAATACAAAAGGAATTAGGATATACAAAACACGCTATTAGTGAATGTCTTAGATACTTTGTACCAAGCAGAATAAAAACTCAAAAAACATTTGCACAAGAATTATCTCATAGTTTTAGCCAAAAACAAAAAACAATTAACCCAAAATTTTTTTATGATGAAAAGGGTTCATATCTTTTTAAAAAAATATGTACTTTGCCTGAATATTATATATCAAGAACTGAGGTTGCTTTGCTAAGACAACTAGAGGAAAAATTACCAAATTATCTTAATGGAGATTTTAGATTAGTAGAATTGGGAAGCGGCTCATCAACAAAAACCAGAATACTCATTGATATTCTTGAAAAATCACAAAAACGTATAGAATATTTCCCAATTGACATATCTAATATTCTCAGGGAGAGTTGTAAAGAATTACAAAATGATTACAAAAATCTGTGCATAACTGGAATAATTGATGACTATGAGCCTGCATTAGAGTTAGTTAAAAATTATGATGATAAGAATAATCTAATCGTATTTCTGGGATCTAGTTTTGGAAATTATGATCCCAATACTGGTTTAGGGCTTCTACAAAAAATAAATTCCTTGATGAAGAGTGGTGACCTATTTTTGCTCGGTCTGGATCTTACAAAAGATGAGACAGTATTAGAGAAAGCATATAATGATTCACAAGGCATCACAGCGCAGTTTAATCTCAATGTTTTATCAAGAATTAATTCAGAATTGGATGCTAATTTTGACATAAACAAGTTTGTACACCATGCGGTATATAATAAAAACCAGAATAGAATTGAGATGTACTTGCGCTCTTTGGAAAAACAGATAGTGAATATACCCAAGGCTGATCTAGTATTAGAAATTAAGAAGGATGAGCTTATCCATACTGAAAACTCGTTTAAATTCACAATTTCACAAATCAAAGAAATGTCAGCAATGTCTAATTTTCAAATCCAAGATATGTGGTGTGATGAGAAGAGATATTTTGGTCTGGTTTTACTTTCAAAAAATAACTAAATATCTTCAGCGCATCGGAATCCTGAAAAAAGCCATCTCTCATCTAGTCTGAAAAAGTTTCTATAACTACCACGAATAGAATTTGAAGGTGTGCCAAAGGAACCTCCTCTTAGTACTTTTTGATTCGTAAACCATTTGTCGTTATATTCAGAAAATCCTGATTTAAATCCAGGATAGCCAGTAAATTCTGAGGATGTCCATTCCCATACATCTCCAATCATCTGCTGGCATCCACAATGGCTTTTACCGTCAGGATAAGCACCGATTTCAGTACAGTTCCAAAGATATGATTCTAATAGATTTGCCTTGTTGGTATCTGGCGATTTATTACCCCATGGGAAAATTGTCTTTGTTTTAGTTTTTTCGTCCCAACAAGCAGCTTTTTCCCACTCGGCTTCTGTTGGTAACCTCTTGCCAGCCCATTTGGAATACGCGTCAGCTTCGTAAAAGCTGACATGACAAACTGGTTCATTTGGGTTAATCTCTCGTTTTCCCAAAAAGTCATTTGTCATCCAAACACCATCTACTTTTTTCCAATACATAGGTGCATTCCACTTATCATTTTGAACCTTGTCCCAACCATCTGATAACCAGTACGTGAAATCATTGTAGCCTCCATCTTCGATAAATTCAAGATATTGGCCGTTCGTTATTGGAAAAACATCAATTTTGTAGTCGTTAAGGTATACTTTGTGCTCCGGTAACTCAATATCATAACAGTATTGATTTCCAGAGTAACCCATAAAGTATAATCCTCCATCAATTTTAACAGATTTCAGTTCTTGTTGGGATGGTGCTGGAAAAGGATTTGTCGTTATTGGTCTATACTTGCTTGCCAAGAGGTGTTGTAAATCATAAACTAAAAGCTCTTGGTGTTGGCATTCATGGTGTATAGCCATAAAATAAAGCTGACGAGTTTTATCATCTAGCAATTCACTTTGCAGAATATCTGCAACTTTGTGACTTATGATATGGAAGTATTCAAGAACTTGGTCAATAGTGGGTCTTGTTGCCATACCTCTCTTGTCCTTATCATATGGTTCTCCAAATTGGTGATAATACGAATTGAGATATTCGTTAAATTCCTGTGAATAAATTTTATAGTTTTTTATGGTCTTACTCATAACAATTTCAAAAAGCCAGCTAACATGTCCTAAATGCCATTTAGGTGGGCTCATAAAAGGAGCAGTTTGAACAACAAAATCATCTTTTTCTAGTGTTTCTACGAGCTTTAATGTTCTATCTCTAGTTTCTTTGAATTGTTCCAGAAGATTTGATTTTTGTTTAGATATTGTTGCCATTCAGATCACTTTTCACATATGTCATATTATATTTTTGTTCAGGATTGATAACAACTACATTTCTTTGCCTTATGCGTTATGCATCCAACAAGTCGGTGGTCCTTACAACCACAAATGATACATTTCTTATTGGCACTTGTCATTTTTTATGGCTTGCAATGAGACACAATGGTATAGAATTCGCTCATGAGGCTCTCTAATTCCTGATTAGTTTCCGCCTTGCTAATTTTTTCCTTAAAATCAAATGCCCATTTTTGAGTAAATGAATTTAGTGTGATATCTCCAATAGTTTGTTTCTCTAGACATTGATCAATTTGGTCAATAAATTGGGATTTGTCTATCATGCCGATACTGATAGCATCAGTTAGTTCATCCATTGGTTCCGAACTGAAAACATAAGCTGATGCAGTAAACCCTATTACTGCTATTGCAATTATAGTAACTTTAAATCTCATATCAACCCCAGTGGTTTTTTTGTACGGTTTCTTTTTCTCTGGATTGTTATTTGTTCTAACTAGTTTCTCATTAGGCTCTGATTTTTTTTCCTTTTCTAGGAAGAATTCTGGTATCTTATCAGAACCATCAGTTTCCTCATTCATATTATTTTCAATATAGAAAAATATCCAGATAAAACTCTTTCATTAAAAACTCTTTTTTATATAGCCTCAGTAGCCTCTCGCAAAAAGTGCATTTGTAACACTTTTCTCTTTACAGTAAACGCACACTTCTGATTTTTGTTGATTATTTGAAGGAATTACACGTAAATCTGCAGCAGTTTCTTCCTTGATCTTATCCTCACAGTCTTGCTTTCCACACCATCCACAATCAAGCATTTTTCCATTATCCAATTCTTTCTTGAATTGTTCGTATTCAGTTACTTTAACAATTCTATCATCAAGAATTTTTTTTGCATCTTCAAACATTTGTTTTTGTATTTTTTCCAGTTCTAATGTAACATACTCAGATATCTTCTCAATGGGAAGATTGGTTTTTGTTTGATTATGTCTCCTAACCAGAACTACTTGGTTTTTGGCAACATCTTTTGGTCCTATTTCAATTCGTATTGGTATTCCTTTAAGCTCCCAATCGTGAAATTTAAAACCTGGTGTAAGTTGGTCTCTATCATCCAAGTGAGTACGTATATTAGCACTGGATAAAGTATCTTTTACTTTACTTGCCTCGTTAATCATGTTCTCTCTGTCTTCCTTTGAATAATAGATTGGAATTATAACAACCTGAATGGGAGATACCTTTGGTGGTAAGACCAGTCCTTTGTCGTCTCCATGCGTCATTATCATGCCTCCTATCAATCTCCATGAGACCCCCCATGATGTCTGCCATGCAAAAGTTTC
>JYMV01034471.1_pt1 | contig 20361 bp, 16 predicted proteins | sample 338911 | NCBI WGS metagenome assembly JYMV01 (sample SAMN03354496, study PRJNA234377) | hydrothermal vent metagenome | biome: Deep sea; feature: Hydrothermal plumes at the Eastern Lau Spreading Center, Western Pacific Ocean; material: Seawater | place: Tonga | collected 2009 | depth 2000 m m
GGGGTGGAGAACACTATGTCACCCTCTCACGAGAATACCGTGATGCCGGTATCGGGATACCAGAGAAAGATTGACTCTGCGCGATAAACCACGTAGCAGCAGAAATGATCTGGAAGGTGGAGTCCGTGAGATAGCTCAGCCGAGTTCGTCTACGGATGAAGGATCTTTGAAGACCCAGACAACCCTATGTGACCTGTGCGGTGCACAAATGATTGAACGGCACTGCAAGCTGATTTGTCTCTCCTGCGGCTATCAACGGGATTGTTCAGACCCCTGATCAGGTCCGATCGCTAGGCTGTAAGACCAATTATACGGATAAGGTACCAGTCCATCATTGCATCACCCCACACATATGTGACGGCACCAGCAACGGCGAGGAATACCCCGAATGGGATCAACCGTCTATATAGTGTGGCGATTGGTCCGTAAACGACTAGCGCACCTAAGGATCCCAAGAAGGCTGTCTCGGCCACGCCCGAGATACCAACAAATGAGCCCACCATCATCATCATCTTGATATCCCCGCCTCCCATGGCCCGATCCATACCCGCTTCCTCTAGTCGTCCGGGAGAGATTTTCTCTATAATGCGCGTACCCGTGGCAGCGATGAACCAAAGGACCGTGTAGCCGACTATTGCACCCCCTGCTGCACCAGCCCAGCCTATGCCACCCGGTAGGAATGACATCGCTAGGCCAATCAGTGTTCCTCCGAGTGAAAACTCATGCGGGATGATGTAAAAGCGAGCATCAGAGATCGATATCCCTAGAAGCATAGACAGGAAGATGCCTCCTCTCAGTGCCTCCCAACTTATACCATGAACCATGAAGATCCCGGCCCATAGCAGGCCAGATGCCAACTCAACGAGCGGGTACTGGATCGAGATCGGAGCGGAGCAGTCGCGGCACTTCCCAGTTAAACTCAGCCAACTCAAGATAGGAATGTTGTCGTACCATTTGATGGAACCAAGGCATTCCACGCAGCGGGAACCCGGCGATATGACTGACTGATCCGAAGGCCATCTAATCGAGCAGACGTTTAACAGCGACCCAACAGCAAGACCAGAAAGGCCAGCGAGAGCAGGGACCAGCCAAGCTTCATCCACCAGTCCTACGCCTTCGTCAACTCGTAGAGAAGGATCGAGCCGGCAACTGCAACGTTGAGGGAGTCGACCTGTCCTGAGATCGGTATTCCCACGCTATGCTCAGCAGCATCCAACACAGCTTGTCGTGGACCTACTCCTTCATTAGCCACAACGAGTGCAAACCCTTTATTGTCGGGTCTCTCGCTCAAGTTTGGTGCTTCTGGGTCCGCTACCCAAAGTGGTATTCCTGCTTCGGTTATCGCCCTGACTGCCTCCCGGGCTCCAGCGTGCGCAATCGCTAACCGAAAAACGGTACCTACCGAGGCACGCACAGCCTTCGGTCCCCATGTATCCGCTGTCCCATCCAATGTGATCACTCCGTCGACAGCGAATGCTACAGCCGCTCGGATGAGTGTCCCCACATTCCCAGGGTCCTGAACACTATCAAGCACCAAGTAACGGCCACCGCTTTGGAGGATATCCCTAAGGTCCATCCCTCGTTCTTTACAGACCATCAGGACACCCTGAGGATTTTTGGTATCCGCCAAAACTCCCAACTCTTTGGCGGTAACACTCGTGACATCCAGGCTCCTCCGGCTGATGAACTCGGCTAGATCTACTCCCGCGGTCGTGCATTCAATTTTCTCAGATGTTACTACGAATCGGACGTCAGCCTCAGCATCGAGGGCTTCCTGCACAGCGCGCACGCCCTCAACAAGCACAAGCCCTTCCGTTTTCCTAGACTTCCGAAGCCGTAACCGACCTATGAGTCGACGCTTCTGCTGGCTCAGACCCACGAAGCCCACCACCTTTTATGAGCTTGAACCTCAACCGGATACTCATCTAACTGATGAAGCCCATATCTCCTCCTATCGCACTTACTATCGCCGGAAGTGACAGTGGTGGGGGTGCTGGTATTCAAGCGGATCTCAAAACATTTTGCGCTTTCGAGGTATATGGTACAAGCGCTATTACTGCTGTAACTGCTCAGAACACCGTCGGCGTAAGCTCCATTCATGCTGTACCGGTCACGGCAGTGCGAGCCCAGATAGATGCGGTGGTAACTGACCTCCGTCCTAATGCTTTCAAGACCGGGATGCTCACTACTCAGGAACTTGTATGTGAGGTTGCGAAGGCGATACATGAACACAGGCTCAACCGCTATGTCATGGATCCGGTGATGGTCGCGACGAGCGGGGATAGACTCTTGGATTCCGGCGCAGAAGCTTCGCTCGCGAATGAGCTCCTTCCACTCACAACCCTGATCACCCCGAACCTGCATGAGGCTGCCATCTTGTTGGATACGCCGCTCTCCTCGCTCAAGGATCTTCGAGCTGCAAGTCGAAGCCTGGTGGAGCGTGGAGCTGGCGCAGCACTCATCAAAGGAGGGCATCTTGAAGGGGAGGCCATCGATATTCTCTGGGATGGATCGGAAGAACACATCTGGCGACGACCCAAGATTAAGACCACACGAACTCATGGGAGCGGCTGCACCCTCTCTGCTGCCATCACTGCCGGACTTGCACGCAGTGATGACCTGGTTGACGCAGTCGACCGGGCAATTCGATTCGTCGTCCGAGCGATCCGAACTGCCCCCCCACTCGGTGAAGGAAACGGGCCATTGAATCATTTTGAGGATCCAGCTTGAAGTGAAGCCTGAACACGGCTCACGAGCCGTTTGAGCCACCCGATATAGCTGACTGGTAGCGGCCTCACCTACGGCAATAACGTCACCGTGTCTAAGTGGCTCGCTACCTAAACCCGTCGCCCTGTTGGTGACCATAGAGAAGCCCAAACAGCGGAGATCTAAAGAGCGCGCGGTGATTACCTCCGGCACGGTCGACATTGCCACAACATGTGCACCAAAGGTCGAGAGCATCCGTACTTCATCGACTGTCCCGTAGGACGGTCCTAGTACTCCGGCATACATTCCTGGCACTAAGCGAACATCAAGTTCAGCGGCAACCTCTAGCGCAAGCTGTTGGAATTCTGGGTCGTAGGGAGTGCGCATATCAGGAAAACGATCCCCTCTTCCACGGAAGGGGCCCGTCGGTGGGCTCTGAAACATCATGTTGATCTGCTCATCGAGTAGTACTAAGTCACCAGGTTCCAGCTTCGGATGAATTCCTCCTGCCACATTTGTAACTACAAGGACCTCGACACCCAGTGATGATGCCACACGCACTGGTGCGACCACCACAAGTCCATCGGATGCCCTCCATAAGCATGGTACCGACCGACCTGCAACAGCACCGGCCACGGGTCTAGTAAACCCGCGATGAAGCGCGCTGCGTGACTCTCGATACCCGGGGTCGGGAACCCGTAAAGTTCCTCGAAATCCACATCCGTCCCTTCTATAATCTCATCAGCGAGGTATCCTAGACCGGACCCAAGCACTATTGAGATTCGAGGAACAAAAGGGAACACTTCCCTCAGATATGCGGCTGCAGCCTCTAAGTCGATAGGATCAGGAATCACTCGCTTATTCAGAGGATCATCCCTGCCACTGTGGCTGTCATAAAAGCAGCTATCGAACCAGCAATCATCGCACGCAAGCCCAGCCTCGCGAGATCATGCCGCCGAGAAGGAGCGATACCACCAATCCCTCCTAATTGAACCCCAATCGAACCGAAATTTGCAAATCCTGATAACGCATAGATGGTGATGACGATCGAGCGCGGTTGAAGGTCGTGCTCGCTACCGAGTATCGCCGCTAATTGTAGGTATGCGTAGAACTCATTCAGAACTGTTTTCACGCCAATCAAAGATGCAACCATCGGAGCATCAGCCCATGGCACGCCCATAAGCCAAGCGAGCGGAGCCAGGAGCCATCCCAGGATCAACTCGAAGGTGAGTCCATCGACACCAACTTGGCTACCTAACCAGCCAAGCAAGCCATTCATCATGTACATCAGAGCGATGAAGGCGAGCAGCATTGCTCCAACGTTCAGCGCTAGGAAGAGTCCCTCTGATGCACCTCTCGCTGCGGCATCGATCACGTTGACATCCGACGTTTCGATGCTGACCTCAAGGTTTTCAGATGTCTCCGGTTTGCCATTCTCAGGATACATGAGCTTCGCAACGACCAGCGCTGCTGGTGCGGACATGACCGAGGCAGCGATGAGATGCCCAGCAATGTCGGGAAAGTACACCATCAGGATGCCCACGTAGGCGGCAAGTACACCTCCTGCTACTGTGGCAAAGCCTCCACTCATAACTGCCATCAGTTCAGACATTGTCATCCTCTCGACGAACGGCTTGATGAGGAGGGGCGCCTCGGTCTGGCCTACGAAGATGTTCCCGGCTGCGCACATAGTCTCAGCACCAGATGTCCTCATCGTACGCTGCATCACGAACGCCACTCCCTTCACAGCTAACTGCATGATGCCGAGGTGATAGAGCACCGTCATCAGCGAGGAGAAAAAGATGATTGTCGGCAAGACATTGAATGCGAAAAATGCCCCTGTGTTCGCTACCTGACCGGGCATTTCCGAGAACTCACCCTGCCCCACAGGCCCACTCCCCACTGGCACATTTTCGTACACGAGGTTTCCGAAGATGAAGCTGGCACCGTCTACAGTGAAACCGAGGAGCGCGATCACTACGGTATTAATCACATCGAAGAAATCGGCGCCAATGGATGTCCTTAAGATGAAGAACGCAAAGAGGATTTGGAGAGAAATACCCCAAATCACGATTCGCCAATGAACGTTCTTTCGGTCCACGCTCAACCCCCACGCGATAACCACCAGAAGAGCAAGACCTAGGATCGAACGGAGACGCTCTACCAACGGCAAGTCGAGGGATCCGTTCGGAACCGAAATCTGGTTCGCGACCTGGGGAACTGTCTGCGTCGCCAAAGAAGCATAGGGCGCAGTCTCGGCTCCCATAGTCTGCCACGCACCGGTCAGAATCAGGATCGCCGCTGTCACCCATAGCACGGCAACGGCTGGCCCTGGTGCCTTCATTCGGTTGGTCATCTCCTCGGATGAGAGCGATAGCGGGACGCAGACCGAATATCATCAGACCGACACCGAACCACCAGCAAGCGTTGGGGAGTGATATATCGTCGACCCTCCCGTGACCTTGTAGCATTTTTCTCTTCTAGCCCTGCTTATCCCAGGCGATAGCAGAAATGCCATTATGGCAGTGACCCGACGCAAACTCCGCCAAAGCGGCGCATATTTCGCCCAGTTTTGCGGCATAGCTATTGCAATAGCAAGGCTGGACTACCAGAACGCCTAACACCGGATATGAGGAGAACATGAGCAAAGTTATTGGGATTGATCTGGGTACTACCAACTCTGTCGTCGCAGTTATGGAAGGCGGTGAGCCAGTGGTAATCCCGAACTCAGAAGGTGGGCGGACGACCCCATCGGTCGTGGCATTCACGAAAGACGGTGAACGTTTGGTAGGTCAGGTAGCGCGCCGCCAATCGATCACGAATCCGGAGAATACGATCTTCTCCATCAAGCGGTTCATGGGCCGGAAACACGTTGAGGTCACTGAGGAAGAGAAACTCATTCCCTACGAGGTCGGCCCCGACTCCAGCGGCCGGGTTCAAGTCACAATCCCGAACGCGGAAAACAAGAAGTTCAGCCCACCCGAAATCAGTGTCATAATCCTCCAAAAGATGCGCCAGACGGCCGAAGACTACTTGGGCACGAAGGTGAGCCAAGCTGTCATAACCGTTCCCGCGTACTTCAATGATGATCAAAGGCAGGCCACGAAGGACGCCGGTAAGATTGCTGGTCTCGAAGTACTCAGGATTGTCAACGAACCTACGGCTGCCGCCCTAGCGTACGGGCTAGACAAGCAGTCCGAAGAAAAAATTGCGGTCTTCGACCTAGGTGGAGGCACTTACGATATCTCTATCCTGGAGTTGGGCGGCGGCGTATTCCAGGTCATGTCGACGAATGGTGATACACACCTAGGGGGTGACGATTATGACCAGAGGATCATCAACTGGCTCGTGGAGGAGTTCAAGCGTGACCAAGGGATCGACTTGTCTCAAGATCCAATGGCACTTCAGCGACTGAAGGAAGCTGGAGAGAAGGCGAAAATGGAGCTCTCAACAACCATGTCGTCGGATATCAACCTTCCATTCATCACCGCGACCCAGGACGGTCCGAAGCACTTAAACTATACGCTCTCGAGGGCAAAATTCGAGCAACTCGTCGAGGATCTAAACCAGCGTACGATTGAGCCAATGAAGCAGGCACTCGCGGACGCCGACCTGAAGAAAGACGAGATTGATGAAGTCATTCTCGTCGGAGGATCGACCCGTATCCCGAAGCTCCAGAAAATTGTTAAGGACTTCTTCGGTAAGGAACCACACAGGGGTGTGAACCCGGACGAGGTTGTCGCAGTCGGCGCCGCCATCCAGGGTGGCATACTCGCTGGGGATGTTACGGACGTGCTTCTGCTCGATGTGACGCCGCTTTCTCTCGGTATTGAGACGCTGGGGGGCGTCCGGACGACCCTCATCGAGCGAAACACCACAATTCCGACGAAAAAAGCGGAAGTCTTCTCCACGGCGGAGGATAATCAGACAACAGTCGAGATCCATGTGCTCCAAGGCGAGCGCGAGATGGCGATCGACAACAAAACGATTGGTAAGTTCCAACTCACCGGTATTCCACCAGCATCAAGGGGGGTGCCTCAGGTCGAGGTCACCTTCGACATCGATCAGAATGGAATCATACATGTGTCGGCCAAAGACCGTGCTACAGGAAAAGAACAAGAGATCCGCATCGAAGCTTCAGGTGGGCTGTCGGACACTGAGATTGATCGGATGGTTAAGGACGCTGAGGCACACGCTTCGGAAGACGAAGAGAATCGTGAGAAAGTCGAGGCTCGGAACCAGTTAGATTCACTCGTCTACCAGGTCGAAAAGGATACAGGCGAGTGGGGTGACAAGATCGATGAGGGCACAAAGAACCGTCTTGAATCAGCGCTTGAGCAGGCCAAAGAAGCTCTCAGGGGGGACAACTCGGACACGCTCAGCACCGCGCGGGATGAGCTGATGCAGGCATTTAGTACTGCTGGGCAAGAGATGTATCAAGCCCAAGCTTCGGAGGCTGAAACTGAGGAAGTAAACGCAGAGGAAGGAAGTACTGGTGAAAGCCAAGCTGGCCCTGAAGAAGCTCCTGACGAGGACGTAGTAGAAGCTGATTACGAAATCGTCGAGGAGGAGGCCTAACCCCCCCTCGCACAATATACCCTACTTGGGATCTAGGCGGCGTTAGAGCGTAAAATCTAGGGGTGCCAGACAACTAAGCGTTCTTTAAAGAGTGCTGAGAATTGGATCTACCTAGTGTCTTCATGTGTAGGTATGCCATCCGGTTTGCCGAAGCGAGCCGTTGTAACATTTAGAATCGATTCGGGAAGGAGTTGAAATGTACGATCCCCTTCGGGCGAAGGTTAAGGTGGTGTCTTATAGCGCAGTAGCCTTCCTCTTCGGACTCGGGATTGCGAGTGGGCTCGGATGGACGAGTAAGTCACATGCGATGCCCTTAATTGAAGAGACAACCCAGATATCCCCGGAAGCTGTTAGGCCCGCACTGGATCTCAGCCAAGCGTTCACGAATCTTGCAGATGCTGTTACGCCAGCAGTAGTGCGGATCGAAGCCCGTAGACCCGTGACGACGGCCAACCAGCAGGTTCCTGACGCGTTCCGACGCTTCTTCGACACACCAGAGGGTCAAAATCAACCGCCATCGCAGGGACAAGTCGCCGGAGGCAGCGGATTCGTCGTCTCCACAGACGGTTATATCCTTACCAACAACCACGTCGTTGAAGGGGCTGACCAGGTTAGGGTTTACTTCCCTGACCGCCGCTACTTCGATGCAGAGATTATCGGAACTGACCCTTTCACCGATGTAGCTCTCATCAAGATTAACGCAGGGGAGTCCCTTCCAGCTCTAGCATTTGGGGATTCTGACAAAGTGAAGGTCGGAGAGTGGGTGCTCGCAATTGGCAACCCCGGATTTGGTAATTCTGCGGCCCTCGATTTCACAGTCACAGCCGGGATCATCAGCGCACGTGGTCGACCACTCCGGCTCCTTCAGAACGAACTCCGCTCCGACCCAAGATTCGGCGAGCAGGCTTCACGCTGGGCGATTGAGGACTTCCTTCAGACCGACGCGGTTATAAACCCAGGGAATTCGGGCGGACCGATGGTGAATCTCTACGGTCAAGCAATAGGGATTAATTCAGCGATCGCCTCTACGACCGGAGTCTACCAGGGATACGGTTTTGCTATCCCGATTAACCTCGCCCGCCGGGTGATGGAAGATCTGGTTGAGTATGGCTATGTGAAGCGCCCAAGAATCGGCGTGGAAATCATCACAGCTACAGCAGAAGACGCTGAGGTCTACGGACTACCCTCCGTCTCCGGTATCCTGGTTCAGGCAGTAGACCCGGAAGGACCAGCCAACGGAAACCTCGAGCCCGAAGATGTGATCGTAGCCCTGGATGGCCGACCAGTCGGTTACGTTGCAGAGCTACAAGCGCAAATCGCTCAACACAGACCCGGTGACCGAGTCAGCCTCACCGTTTATCGGGACAGCCGTCCGGTAGACGTCACCATTCGACTCGACGAGGCTCCAATCAATAGTTCGCCGTCAAGTGTTTCGGAGCGGACGGTTCATTCCGAGGAGCGCTTGGGGATCAATATCGAGGCACTCGACCAGGAGTTAGCAACCGAATTAAGGTTCCCGGAAGCCGGGGGCGTCGTACTCACTCAGGTTGCCCGCGGTAGCCCAGCTCAGCGTAGAGGATTGGGACAGTATATCGGGAACAAGTTGATTCAGGTGAACGACGCAGACATCGTAACGCCCGAGGATGTGCGTGATGCACTCGACGCCGTGGAAGGGGGAGAAATTGTCTCGCTCCGCTTTGAGAACCGAGAGGGAGCAGGGCGCGTAGTCAACGTCCGCATGCCTAACTGAAAACTGACGGCAACACGATAATAAGGAGCGCGGACGACTGGCAGAGTCGCCCGCGCTCCTCGCGTTTGTTGCAACCATTTTCGGGATAAGGGAAGTTCCGCCGTTGTACGATTCTCTGCACTGGTTTTATCTTTTTTTCTCCTGCGAAAGTGGCGGAATTGGCAGACGCGCGGGATTTAGGATCCCGTGGCCTTTGGCCGTGGGGGTTCGAGTCCCCCCTTTCGCACTTTGCCACCGAGTGGATTTTTCTCAGAGACCTATGAGCGTAGACGCTTCCAGCCTTGAGATCTCCGTAGAGGAGAGAGAACACTGGCGCCGTAACATGCAGGTTACGGTTCCCGCAGATGTTGTGCGTCAAGAAGAGGCACGCGCTGCTGGAAAGCTCGCCTCTCGTGCACGGCTCAAAGGGTTTAGGAAGGGCCGAGTACCGCGAAGGGTCATCGAGTCAAGGTTCGGAGGCTCGCTACGACAGGAAGCCCTAGATAACCTAGTGGGCGAAGCATACAGAAAGGCACTAGCCTTGAAGCAGCTACGTCCGATAAGTGAAGGCGAGATTCAGAACATCAAGTATGAGCCAGAAGAGGACCTGGTATTCTCGATCGCTTTCGACATTCACCCTGAGATAGAAATCAGCCGTCTCGGTGGGTTTGCTGTCGAGCGTCCAGTTACCGAGGTCACTAATGAGCACGTAGATAAAGTCCTGACCCGAATCAGAGAGCAGAACGGTGCTTGGAAGCCTACGGAAGAAGGTTCCCCGGCAGACGGTAATCTCGTCTCAGTCAGCATAAGAAGGTTGGACGGTGATGACTCAGATGAGGGTCAGGAATACGAGTTCATCTTGGGCCAAGGAGACGCCCTCCCTGACATTGAAGCAGCAATTAAGAGCCTTGAACCGGATGGCAAAGGAGAGTTTGATATCTCCTTTCCCGACGATTATACAGACGAGGACCGCCGAGGAGATGTAGAGCGTATCGAGCTTACGTTCTTGGGCCGCAAAGAGTTGGAGTTACCGGAATTAGGAGACGATCTTGCCAAGCAGGCTGGTGAATTCGAAACACTGGATGACCTGAAGGCAAGCGTACGAGATGACCTGGAAAAAGAAGCCGGCAACCAGGCTGAGTCCGTATTGCGGGGTCGTTTGCTCGACCTTCTGGTCGAGGCGAACCCTTTCGATGTTCCGGTCTCTATGGTCGACCGCTATATCGACGGCGTCATCGGTGAAGAACCGAAGTTGGAGCCCGATCAACTCCAGGATGTGCAAGATTCGATTCGGCCAGAGGCCGAGAAAGCTGTGAAGCGTATTCTCGTCTTAGACCGAATCGCTGAGACTCAGGCTTTGGCAGCGACCGATGAGGAGATCGACAGTCGAGTCGCACAAATTGCCGAGGTTAATAACAGCACTCCCGAAAATATCTACGCGAACCTCCAGAAGTCCGGTCGGCTCGAGACGCTCAAACGGGAACTCACGGAGCAAAAGATTTTTTCGTTCATAGAGCAACAGTCAGAAATCACCGATGGGACCGCCGCCTAGGGGCGCTACCGGAGAAAAAGAACATGCCTATATATCCTCCCTATGTGATCGAGCAGACCAGCCGCGGTGAGCGAAGCTATGACATCTTCAGTCGGCTGCTCATGGACCGAATCATCTTCCTTGGTAGTGGTATTGACGACAATGTGGCCAATATCATCGTAGCCCAGCTGCTTTTTCTGGACGCTGAAGACCCGGAACGTGATATCTTCATGTACATCAACTCTCCGGGAGGAGGCGTTTATGCGGGAATGGCAATCTACGACACAATGCAGCACCTAAGGGCGCCAGTTTCAACATTCTGTATAGGAATGGCCGCTTCATTGGGGGCGGTGCTGTTAGCGGCTGGAGCAGAAGGGAAACGCAGTGCACTCCCAAACTCCCGCATCATGATTCATCAACCTTCAGGAGGTTCCCAGGGGACAGCCGCAGACATAGAGATCGCGGCCAAAGAAATTCTGCACATTCGTGAGAAGCTGAATCTTCTCATGGCAAAGCATACCGGACAACCGGTGGAAACGATACAGGAAGATGCGGATCGAGATCGCTTCATGAGCCCCGAGGAGGCGGTCGAGTACGGACTCATCGACCAGGTCCTGGAGGGCCCTGTCCAAACCACAATTGTTAAGTCCTCCGACTCAGAAGATAGCGAATGAACCTTCCTGAGAGGTCGCATTCTGAGAGGTGCCTAGCTAATGCCAAGTGACAAGAATCTTAGTTGCAGCTTCTGCGGCAAAGACAAGGAAACCGTTAAGAAGTTTATCAGCGGGCCGAATGTTTATATCTGCAACGAGTGTATCTCGCTTTGCAACGAAATCTTAGCTGAAGAGGAGGAGCACGATCCTCAGGAGCAAGTGGTTCCCAGTCCAACTCCGGAGGAAATCAAGTCCACGTTGGACCAGTACGTCATCAGTCAGGAAACTGCCAAGAAAGCACTCGCAGTCTCGGTCTACAATCATTACAAGCGAGTGAATCATCATGGTGTGCTTGACGAGGTCGAGATAGAAAAGGCAAATATTCTGCTTATCGGCCCAACGGGAGTGGGGAAAACGCTTCTCGCGCAGACGCTTGCCCGTATACTCCATGTGCCGTTCACGATTGCGGACGCAACGACGCTCACTGAAGCAGGTTATGTCGGAGAGGATGTAGAGAATATCCTCGTGAGGCTCCTCCAAGCGTCAGATTTCAATATTACAGAGTGTGAACGGGGTATCGTCTACATCGATGAGATGGATAAGATCGCCCGCAAGTCCGAGAACCCCTCGATCACCAGAGACGTCTCCGGTGAGGGGGTCCAGCAAGCGCTTCTGAAGATCCTTGAGGGTACTGTAGCATCAGTGCCTCCGCAGGGAGGACGGAAGCATCCGCAACAGGAGTATATCCAGGTAAACACCCAAAATATCCTCTTCATCTGCGGAGGCGCCTTCGACGGGCTCGAGAAGATCGTCGAAGCGCGTCTAGGAAAGAGGCGGATCGGCTTCGCAGGGGAGGACCTCGAAAAGAAGGGTGACAACATCATGCGCTGGGTCGAGCCACAGGACTTGCAGCGCTATGGCTTGATTCCAGAATTGGTTGGACGGCTCCCAGTGAGCGTGCACTTGGAAGAACTCGATGAGCAAGCACTCGAACGCATCCTCGAGGAACCCAAGAACGCGTTGGTGAAGCAATACCAGAAGATGTTCGAACTTGAGGGGATCGGCCTCACTTTTGACCGAAAGGCAATCAAGGCTATTTCGCGCAAGGCGTTAGAGCACGGTACGGGTGCCAGGGGCCTGCGCTCGATCATCGAAGGTATGATGCGGGACGTGATGTTTGAGATCCCATCACGGTCAGACGTGCGCGAGGTAGTCATTACCTTGGAGTGTGTTGAGCAGGAGGAAGTGCCGCCCCTTCTTGTACTACATCCCGAGCAACGAAAACTAGAAGCGTAGCGCTAGAGCAAACAGTAGACTCACCACATTAACCATATCCTAACGGGGTTTTGACAAGAAAAGTGTCGCCTAGACGACGCTGATCACATGTCTAAACATCGGTTGGTTGCGTCTCTGTTGTGAGCACGACCTAACACGTACGATAGCCCCCGAACAAACTGTCCCGCGCACCCGAGCCAACGAATGGCGAAGCTTATCCGGGCTGAAGATCAGATTGAGGTGCCCGACCGCCTACCGGTAATCGCGCTCAGGGACATTGTCTTCTTCCCGTATTCCGTCCTGCCGTTACTCATCGGACGTAGTCGCTCCGTCACCGCCCTCGACGAGGCGAGTTTGGACAGAGATCTCATCCTCCTCGTCACCCAACGAGATCCGGCAATCGATGATCCGGGAAGTGGAGATCTGTTCCGGGTGGGGACCATAGCTCGGATCCTACAAGTTACCCCTCTCCCGGATGGAACCTCACGGGTAGTGTTGGAGGGGCTCGGACGCGCCCGAATCCGGAGGCTTACCACCACGACTAACGCCCTCCGAGCTACTGTTGAACTACTGACCGGACGTGAAGTGGAGCCAGAGGGTGAAGTGCCCGCGAAGGCCTTGTCACTCACCCGAACGGTCACGAGCCTCTACGCCGAATATGCCCGTCTCCACGAACGGGTTCCCGAAGAGCTTTCCGGGATTCTCTCCGATGAAGGAGATCGCGTCCGATTCATACATCTGGTCGCCGGACACCTTATTCTACCCGCGTTAGAAAAGCAGGAACTGTTGGAGACTACAGACCTCATAGAGCAATTGGATATCCTCCACCAGTTGCTGACACGCGAACTTGAGATCATGCGCATCGAGGCCAAACTCGACCGGCAAATCCAACTTCAGCTAACAGAAGAAAGAAAGCCTAATTTTGCTCTTGGCCTTGGCGGAATCCGCAAGGATTCGGCACAAGAGGATTTACACGAATGGAAGGAGATTGAAAAAGCTATTCATGAAGCCGATCTTCCTCCCCACGCTCTGGACCAGGCGAATAAGGAATTAAGCCGTCTCAAGAAATTGAACCCCGTAGCTCCAGAAGCAGCCGTGATCCGCACACATCTTGATTGGATCGTCGAGCTGCCGTGGGCTACCCGCTCTGAAGACAACTTATCGGTGGAGCACGCCTCACAAATCCTCGAATCCGATCACTTTGGTCTAATTGAAGTGAAGGAACGGATTCTCGATCACGTTGCAGTACTCTCACTAGTGCGTGAGATGCAGGGACCCATTCTCTGTCTGATCGGACCCCCAGGTGTTGGAAAAACCTCGTTGGGCCGCAGCATTGCTCTTGCTTTAGGACGGGAATTCGTGAGAGTAAGCCTCGGTGGTGTGAGGGACGAAGCCGAGATCAGAGGACATCGGCGCACCTACGTCGGTGCATTGCCGGGACGGGTAATCCAGGGCATGCGCCGTAGCGGTACAACCAATCCGGTCTTTCTGCTCGACGAGGTAGATAAGCTAGCCCGGGACTTCCACGGTGACCCCGGTGCAGCTCTCCTGGAGGTACTAGACCCGGAGCAAAATCGAGCCTTCACTGACCATTACCTGGAGCTCGAGTACGATCTCTCGGACGTCCTCTTCATTACTACCGCCAACACACTACAAGGCATACCCGAGCCACTGCGTGACCGCATGGAGGTGATACGGATTCCAGGGTACCTGGATACGGAGAAGCGCGAGATCGCGATGCGTTTCCTTTGGCCAAAGCAGATCAAGCGTCACGGACTAACTGAGGAGGAGGTGGTCCTCTCTCCTGGAGCAGTGCACGATGTGATCGAACGGTATACCCGTGAAGCCGGCGTGAGAGAGCTAGAGAGGCGGTTATCACGGATTGCTCGGAAATTAGCCCGTTCCGTAGCAGACGGATGCACAGTTTCCGCGGTACTGGAACCTCAAGACCTCAAGGAACTTCTTGGCCCTCGCCCCTATGCTCCTCCTGATCGCGACGAGAACAGCGACCGGATCGGTATCGCCAACGGTCTTGCCTGGACAGCTGCGGGAGGTGCCGTTCTAGATGTCGAGGTAGCTGTAGTGATGGGAACCGGTAATCTCAGGCTCACAGGCACGCTCGGCGAAGTTATGAAGGAATCTGCCCACGCTGCGGTCACCTACGCCCGGTCACGCTCCTCCCTACTTGGCCTCAATCCCCAGTTCCACGAGAAAATCGATGTCCATATCCACATTCCGGAAGGTGCGACCCCAAAAGATGGTCCTTCCGCGGGTATCACGATCGCCGTCGCGCTCATTTCCGCTTTGATCGATAAACCAACACGTGCGGACGTTGCTATGACCGGAGAAATCACCCTTCGAGGTCGAGTGCTCTCGGTCGGGGGTATCAAAGAGAAGGCGGTTGCAGCACTTAGGGGAGGCATACGGCGCGTGATACTTCCTGCCGCAAACGCATCCGACCTTGAGCTTCTACCAGAGGAGGTTCATGACAGCGTGGTATTTGAGTTAGTCAGTACGATGGACGAAGTTATGGACGCTGTCCTGGTTGAAAGTCCGATTAAGCAACACGCTCGGACACCTGCATCCGGGCTCGGGTTGCGGTATTCACACGGATGAAGATCCGGACCGTTGAGTATGTAGGAACACTAGCCGAGCCGGGTGGTGAGATTCCTGGCACACTTCCTCAGATCGCTTTCTCAGGCCGCTCTAATGTTGGGAAATCTTCCCTGATCAATACGCTGCTCCGACGGACTCGCAGCAAGTTAGCCTACGTGTCAGCCACACCTGGGAAAACAAGAACTATCAACTTTTTCCTCGTAAATAAGCGTTTCTTCCTGGTCGATCTCCCTGGTTACGGCTATGCGCGAGCGCCCAAGCATATGCGAGATGCCTGGGCAAGATTGATCGACTGGTATCTAACAGAGCCCGAATGTGTTAAGGGATTGGTCCACTTAGTAGACGCTCGCAGAAAGCCAACAAAACATGACTTGGAAATGGTGTTGTACCTTTCCAAGCTAGGCATACCTGCCATGGTGGTGCTCACAAAGATGGACAAGCTGAAGAAAAGCCAGTGTCTCCTTGCGGTTCAGCGTGCTTGTGAGGAGTTAGGTATTGAAGAAGAACAGGTGGTACCCTTCTCTTCAAGAACCGGGGAGGGCCGTGAAGCTTTACTCGAGGCATTGGCAGATTTAGTCACGGAAGCCGAGGCAGCGTGAACCTGATGTTTCATCTACGGGAACTGAACCAAGCAAGACTAGCGCCCTGGGCCGCTATCGCCGCACTCATAGTATCAGGATGCGCGCTTCCACCGGGAATGGACAGCTCTAGAGCAATCTCACCTTCAGTATTCATAGAGCTGCCTCCGCCGGGATACGGTACCCTCCACCAGGACGAAGTCTCAATCCTCCTCACGAGCGGCAAACTCCAGATCCTTGTTACACCTCTCCACGAATCTGTGACCAGGGTCACTGCACCTGACACTTATGAGCGGCTCTCAAGCATAGCCAAGATGCATCAGAGAGAGGCGCCGGAAGGCGAACCACAACTCTTCTTGGTCTCCTTCTTCACTGACGAACCCGCTGTGCCCTTCGTGCCGGAGGAAGTGCAGTTCGTTTCTAGAGGACTGCGACTTCGTTCGAGTACCATCACACCTGTGACACCCAGGTGGGGAGAGCACCGTCTGAGACAGCGAGAAACAGAGATGGCCGTTTATAGCTTCCGGGGATTGGTAGATTTGGAGTCAAATCTGACTCTCGTGTACGGCCTGGAGCAAACCGACGCATGGAGCATGATCTTGTCACGCGTTCAGACAGAAAGGGCAAGGGCAAGGGCAAGGGCAAGACGGAAACCCTAACCAGACCTTATCACTGATGGATAAGGTGAGTAAGGTTCCTTCGATGTCACCCGTCGAGTTCGTACTTCGAAATCTTACGGTAGAGAGTCCTTTCTCCGATACCCAGGAGCTTGGCAGCCTTCCGGCGATTGCCACTTACCGAAGATAGCGCCGCCGTGATCGTCTGACGCTCTACATCTTCCATAGTCATTCCAGGTCGGAATACGACAGCCTCGTCGACAGAAGGACTGAACTTCCATCGAGGCTCCGCGAGGGAAGATTCCTCAAACACTTCAAGGCTCGAAGGTGGAGTGTGAGCTCCAACCTCAACTACTGAATCAATCGGTGTATCACCGGATACCGATCCTACTGTACCAATTAGCGTCTCACCCTTAAGCGTAAGACCTTCACCACGCCGATAAACCTCAAACTCTCTTCTTAGATCATCCATATCGAGGCGAAGATCTACCAGTGTGCGAAATACAAACTCGAGTTCCGGTCTCAGATGCTTTCGTGCTTCCCCTGAGCGTGCAGGTTCATCAATCAATACTGGGAGGAGGGCTTGGCCTCCGCCTGTGCGAACCTCTTCAGGAATATCTTGGGGTCTTATCATCCGACCTGGCGACAGGACTACCATGGACTCAACGAGGTTCTTGAGTTCACGGACATTACCTGGCCACGAATACTTGACGAGTATCTCCATCGCATCTGACGAGATGCCGTGGAATTCACGGTCGTGTCGAGCAGAAGCCTCCACCACGAATGTTTCGACGAGAGTGGGGATATCCGCCTTCCGGTGACGGAGCGCTGGCAGGGTTATGGAGAGAACATTTAGGCGAAAGTAGAGATCTCTTCGGAATTCACCGAAAGAGACCAGTCTCCGGAGGTCCTGGTTTGTGGCCGCAACGATTCGGACATCGACCTTGATGTTCCGCTCACCACCGACTTTGTGAAACTCTCGCTGTTCAAGCACGCGGAGAATTTTGGTCTGTGTGGACAGAGCCATGTCACCGACCTCGTCCAGGAATATCGTGCCCCTATCCGATAGTTCGAACAGTCCTCGACGGGCGGCGATTGCACCCGTAAACGCCCCTTTCTCGTGCCCGAATAACTCTGATTCGAGCAGTGTATCCGACAGCGCCGCAACATTGACCGCGATAAAGGGTTCATGCCGACGTGGTGAGAGTGCGTGAATCCCTCGCGCCACTAGTTCTTTTCCAGTCCCCGATTCTCCGGTAACGAGTACGGTAGATTCAACTGGTGCAATCTGTACTACTCGTTCGAGTACTTCGTTCATGGCGTCGGTCTCACCGACGATACCCGTTAGCCGTTTAAGACGCCCGCGTTCGATGAGACGGCTCCCGATAAGAACAACATCACTGACCAACGCAGGATCATCGAACACTTCGTCGAAGCAAACACTCATCTCCGCCACCAATGGCTTCGATGTGATCACGAAAACAGGGATATGAAGCTTGTCACACGCCTGGCCTACCAAGAAATCTCTTCCCTGTTCGGCGCTTCCAGTCAGTACGAGCAGAACGGCACCGTCCTCGGGTGACAGCTCTTCATCAGGCGTAACCAGGTCGGTGGAATAACCAGAAGACTCGAAACCATCACGCAGGAGACCCGCGGTCGACAGGTCATGAGTCGAAATCAGTACTTGGTTGTCATTCAAGACAGGTCTCCCGGCTGGTCGTGCAACACGTGCTCATTCCTCAGCAGCTCTATCGCGTGAGCGAGTAGCGGTCCTAGTACGGACAGACCATCCCTCACACCTCCTGGACTCCCCGGAAGATTTACGACGAGTGTCTTCCCACGGATTCCAGACACTCCTCGCGAAAGCGCTGAGAAGCGTGTGCTCTCGCGACCGACTCTCCGGATCTCCTCGGCTATTCCAGGAGCTTCGCGGTCCAGCACTGCACGTGTTGCTTCGGGGGTAACGTCGCGCATCGTTAGCCCGGTTCCTCCGGTGGTCACCACTAGATCAAGATCAAATTGGTCCACCCAAGAGATGAGCACTCGGATGATCGTTGGTGTCTCGTCAGGAACTACTTCGCGCACAACCACTTGGTACTCATGGGTCACGCACCACTCCGCGATCAGTGATCCGCTGCGATCTTCACGCTGGCCCCTAGCACATCCGTCACTGACGGTCAGGATTCCGATACGCATAGACTAAGGATGATTGCGGGCTTCAGCGCCTGATTGAGCTATCTGTATAGAACGGCGGACGCTGCACGCGGACCTCTGCCGGGCGCCCGCGTACATCAACCTGAAAAACGGTGTCAACCCTGGCCAATTCCGACGGCACGTACCCCATAGCAATCCCAACACCAAGAGATGGGCTCATGGTTCCACTCGTAACGTGGCCTACGACCTCGCCGCCCGACACGATTGTGTACCCAGGCCGGGGGAATGCTCTTCCTCTTACTTTCATACCGACCAAGCGACGGGCCACTCCGTTCTCTTTTTGAGCTGCGAGCGCGTCCCTTCCCGAAAAATCACCTTTGTCTAGCTTCGTGATCCACCCGAGTCCGGATTCGAGTGTCGTATGATTCTCGTCGAGATCGTTACCATATAACGAATAGCCCATCTCAAGTCGGAGTGAGTCTCGCGCACCTAATCCCGCCGGTACTAGACCTTGGGAAGAGCCAGCAAAGAGGAGAGCATCCCACACTTCGGGAGCATCACCAGCGGCCACGTAAAGCTCAAAGCCGTCCTCTCCGGTATAACCCGTTCCGCTAACTACAGCTGGTATACTAGCAACCTCTCCTTCAGCGAAGCGGTAGTACTCTATCGCATCTACATCATGGCTAGTAAGAGGCCGCAGAATCTCCCTCGCACCTGGGCCTTGAAGGGCGATAAGTGCAATGGCCTCTGAAGCATCCTCAAACTCTACATTGAACGCATCTGCGTGGTGCCGAATCCACTCGAGATCCTTGGTCCGGTTGGCAGCGTTCACCACGAGCATGAACCGGTCAGCAAAGCGATAGATCAAGAGATCATCCACGATGCCCCCCGATTCAAGACACATGGCGGAGTACTGTGCTTGCCCGACTTCGATTTTCGATGCGTCGTTTACTGTAACGTACTGAACGAGGTCCAAGGCTTGTGGGCCTCGAACGATGAACTCACCCATGTGTGAGACATCGAACAGACCCGCTGTTTCTCTAACTGCGGCATGCTCTGCGATTATTCCAGTCCGATATTGCACCGGCATCTCGAACCCCGCGAACGGGACCATCTTCGCGCCAGCAGCCACATGCCGTTCGTAGAGTGGCGTGCGCTTCAGCAGACAGTTCATCCCAAGAGTTCCAAGAGGATTGCCTTCTGGGTGTGAATGCGGTTTTCCGCTTCGTTAAATATCCGGGACTGTGGTCCGTCAATGACTGAACTGCTCACCTCTTCACCCCTATGAGCAGGCAAACAATGCAGAAAAATCGCACTCGGAAAAGCCTGCTGCATCAGAGTGTCATCGACCGAGAAGCCAGTAAATGCTGCCATCCGTTCTCGAGCCTCCTCCTCTTGGCCCATCGAAGCCCACACATCTGTCGTCACGACGTCGGCTCCCTGAACGGCTTCACAGGGGTCTCTAGTGAGGAGGACGTCGGCCATCTGCTTGGCACGCTCGAAGATTAAAGGGTCAGGATCATAACCCTCCGGACAAGCCAAGCGAACCGAAAAGCCCAAGCGGTACGCGGCGTTCAGCCACGAGTTCGCCATGTTATTTCCGTCACCAATCCAAGCGACAGTTCGCTCTGAATAGTCCGGACCAAACTCCTCAGCGACGGTCTGTAAGTCAGCAACCACCTGACATGGGTGCAGCAGATCTGTCAGACCGTTGATTACCGGTATCGAGGCATGCCTCGATAGTTCTTCCACTTCCTCGTGGCCAAAGGTACGGATCATGATACCGTCTACGTACCGTGATAGAACCTTAGCTGTGTCGTGAATCGGCTCTCCCCGTCCAATCTGGCTGTCGTGATCAGAGAGAAAAAGCGCGTGTCCGCCCAACTGAGTCATGCCAACTTCAAATGAAATCCTGGTCCGAGTT
>JYMV01041617.1_pt1 | contig 20349 bp, 23 predicted proteins | sample 338911 | NCBI WGS metagenome assembly JYMV01 (sample SAMN03354496, study PRJNA234377) | hydrothermal vent metagenome | biome: Deep sea; feature: Hydrothermal plumes at the Eastern Lau Spreading Center, Western Pacific Ocean; material: Seawater | place: Tonga | collected 2009 | depth 2000 m m
TATTTATTAAATTATAGCTAATGGCATTAATTGTACAAAAATACGGTGGCACTTCAGTAGGCTCGGTTGAGCGTATTCAAACCGTTGCTAAAAAAATTAAAGCATTTATAGATGCAGGTGATCAGTTGGTTGTGAGTGTGTCTGCCATGAGTGGTGAGACTAACCGCATGACTACCTTGGCACGAGTGGTTCAAGATATACCATCATTAAGAGAGATGGATGTACTCTTAACTACAGGTGAGCAAGTGACTATTTCGTTGCTTAGTATGGCGCTACAACAGTTAGGTTGCGATGCTATATCGTACACTGGTGCACAAGTACGCATTACTACAGATAGCGAGCATGGCAAAGCACGGATTAAATCAATTGATGATCATCGTATTCGTGAAAGTTTAGAACAGGGCAAAGTTGTGGTTGTGGCAGGCTTTCAGGGTGTAGATGAGGATGGACATATTACCACTTTAGGACGTGGTGGTTCTGATACAACTGCGGTTGCATTGGCCGCTGCCCTTAAAGCTGATGAGTGTCAGATATATACAGATGTTGATGGTGTTTATACGACTGATCCACGTATTGAGCCAAATGCTATAAAAATGAATACTGTGAGCTATGAAGAAATGCTGGAGATGGCATCGCTTGGCTCAAAAGTTCTGCAAATTCGATCAGTTGAGTTTGCATCAAAGTATAAGGTACCTTTAAGGGTGTTATCGTCCTTGATTGATAACCCAGTAGGAACATTAATAACCAGTGAGGAAAACATTGTGGAACAAGCCGTTATTTCAGGAATTGCGCATAATCAAGATGAAGCAAAATTAAGTTTAATCGGTGTGCCAGATAAACCTGGTATTGCCTTTCAAATTTTAAAGCCGATTAGTGAAGCCAATATCGAAGTTGATATGATTGTGCAGAGTGTATCTGCACGTGAAGGGTTGACTAACTTTGCTTTCACTGTTCATCGTAATGATTTTGCTGATGCTAGTAAAATTCTAGATCATCTGTGCAAGGAACTTGGCGCTATAGCAGTGCAAAGCGACGATAAAGTGGTTAAGGTATCATTGGTTGGTATTGGTATGCGTTCACATGCAGGTATTGCGGCACAGATGTTTGAAGTGTTACATAATGAAGGCATTAATATTCAAATGATTTCAACTAGTGAGATTAAAATATCAGTTGTTATTGATGAAAAATATTTAGAATTAGCAGTGCGTTCATTGCATAGCGCGTTTGAATTGGATAAGGAATAAGAGATGTCTACATTTGCAGATAGAGATGGTTTAATTTGGATGGATGGTGAGTGGGTAGAATGGCGTGAAGCCAAAGTACACGTACTAACCCATACATTGCATTATGGTATGGGTGCGTTCGAAGGTGTACGTGCTTATGAAACTGATAATGGTCCAGCAATTTTCAAACTTGAAGAACACACTAAGCGCTGGTTTAATTCTGCACATATCTTAGGTATGAAAATGCCATTTGATCAAGACACGCTAAACCAAGCTCAAAGGGATGTGGTTGCAAAGAACAATCTTAGTTCAGCTTATATACGCCCAATGTGTTTTTACGGCTCAGAAGGTATGGGCTTGCGTGCCGATAATTTAAAAGTACATGTTATGATTGCTGCATGGGAGTGGGGTGCTTATTTAGGTGAAGACAACATGAACAATGGTATTCGTATTCGCACTTCTTCTTATACACGTCATCATGCCAATATTGCCATGACTAAGGCCAAAGCTAATGGTAACTATATTAACTCAATGATGGCGCTTCAAGAGGCGTTAACGGACGGCTATGATGAGGCATTAATGTTAGATGTTGATGGTTTTGTGGCAGAAGGTAGTGGCGAGAATATTTTCATCGTACGTGATGGTGTTATTTATACGCCTGATTTAACTTCTGCATTAGCAGGCATTACTCGTGATACAATTTTTACTTTGGCGACTGATTTAGGTTACAAGATTATTGAAAAACGCATCACCCGTGATGAGGTTTATTGTGCAGATGAGGCCTTCTTTACCGGTACAGCAGCAGAAGTAACACCAATTCGTGAGTTAGATAATCGCATGATTGGGTCTGGGACTCGCGGCCCAGTGACTGAACAGCTACAAACCTTGTACTTTGATTGTGTTTATGGCCGTAACGACAAGTATAAAGATTGGATTGCAAAAGGAGTATGTTAATGAGTGTATCGGTAGACGATTTTCAACAAAAACATGTGAGCTTTAATGTGGTGGAAGCAAAAGATTTGCCTTTTCATTGCCCACCAAAAGATGCACAGAAATGGAGCATGCACCCTAAGGTATTTATGAAATTTAACTCAGAAGGTAAAGCCGCTTGCCCTTATTGCGGCGCAAGTTACGAACTGGCTTAGCGACCACCTGATCTTATCATGGGCAAGCATTCAACCAATGTTGTTTTAGTGGGCCCAATGGGCTCAGGAAAGACATCGGTTGGCCGTCGTCTTGCTTGTGTATTAAAGCGTGATTTCTTTGATTCTGATTTCGAAATTGTCTCGCGTACCGGTGTTGCCATTGATCATATCTTTGATGTGGAAGGTGAGAAGGGGTTTCGCAAGCGTGAGACGCAAATGCTTAAAGATTTGTGTGCAATTCCTAACATTGTCATTGCCACTGGCGGCGGTATTGTTATCAAACAAGAAAATAGAGATTTATTGAAACGTGACAGTTTTGTGGTTTACCTATCATCAAGTATTGAACAATTGGTCAGACGCACAGCCAAATCAAAATTGCGTCCTTTATTAGAGCAATCAAATAACCGAGAGCAAACCATTCGTGATTTAGTGAATGCTAGAGAGACTTTTTATCAAGAAGTCGCTGATGTAGTGATTGACACTACAGGTAAAAAGCTCTACGCTATTATCAACGAAATCAAAAAATCTGTACCAAAATGAATCGAATTTTAATCACCATTGCGATATTATTCATTGGCCTAAATGCTCAGGCAATGAGTGTGCATGAGTTTGTTGAACAATTAAAAAGTACTCATCCTTTCTTTGACCAACAGGCATTGACTAGTCAAATAAAACAAGTCGAAAAATATGCTACCACAGATAAAGAAGATTGGATTATTGCGATTGATGGCGATTATAAGGATGAAGATACTAGTGCTATTTCATCGAGTACAAATACTGACTTGGTCACCACCTCGGTCGATGTTTCTGCCACTAGAAAGCTGACCAGTTCGGGTAGTGATATCACCTTTAAGCATACGTGGAAAGATAAAAATAAGGACGTCAATAACACTCGTAATAAGTTTTCACTGGATTACACTTATCCGTTATTACGTAACAAAGATGGCGTCAACGACCGCCTTAATACCGATGTTGCACAGATTGCTATTGAACAAGATGTCTTAGAAAGGACGGAACAAGAAGAGAACTTTATCCTTAAAAAACTCAAACGTTTTATTGATTTGGCTTATGCACAAGAGCAACAATTGATTAATGAGCGTCGACTAAGCTTAGCCAACCAAGAATTGAATTTGGTTAAAGAAAAATTTACCGCTTCGGTGGTGAACAAGGTGGATGTATTATTGCAAGAAGATGCTTATCAAAGTGCAAAACAACAATTACTACAGGCACAGCAAGATTTGACCTTATTACGTCATGAAATTGCTATTACCTTAGCTGTTGATTTTGATCAAGTGATTGCTAAGGCGGATCTTTATAAAGCTTATACACCCAAAAGTACGTATTTAAAAAATCAGTTATTAAGCAACTCTAGAGTGTTAAAAATAATTGATTTAAACCAAAAAACTTTAAAACGCCAGTTACTCAGTTTTAAAAATGAATCTCAAGCTAAATTAGATTTAAATTTAGGTTTGAGTAGCGAAGGGGAAAACACTAACTATTCAAGTTCGTTAGAAAATCAAAGTGCAACTTGGAATGTTGGTCTTGGCCTGTCTTATCCATTGGGTGGTATCAAAAGTACAAGTAACATCAAAAAAGCACAAATAAAATTAGCGCGGTTGATGCAATACAAACAAGAGCAATTACTTGAACTTACTGTGCAAGCAACCACATTGAAAGAAAAAATTAATCTACTAGCGCAAATGCTTAAATCCAATAAAAAGCAAATTGCTATTGCCAAGGAACGTACCATAGAAGAAAGGGATCGTTATTCTAATGGTAGCGGACAAGCGAGTTTTGTTATTAGTGCTCAAAACAATGAGCAAAATGCTCAACTAAGCTATGCAAAGATGGCCACAAATTATCAGAAATCAGTACTCGAATATAGGGCAACGATTGATCAACTGGTAAAATGATACCAAGCTCAAAAAATAATAATCATTTCTGAATAAGGCATGAGTATCAAATACACAATCACCCCTAAAGATTTACATGCACATATTTTTCATATTGAGCTAACACTTGATCATCCTAATCCACTAGGTCAAGTTTTCTCGTTGCCAAACTGGCTTCCTGGTAGTTATTTAATTCGTGATTTTTCCAAACATGTGATTAGTATGAGTGCTCACAGTTGTGGTGAATCGTTGGTCATTAGGAAACTGGATAAAAATCACTGGATTACCCATCCTTGCGATGAGAATATCACCTTGGAGTATGAGATATATGCATTCGATTTGTCGGTGCGTTCCGCTTATCTTACCAGTGAGCGCGCTTTTTTTAATGGCAGTAGTGTATTTTTAAAGCCAATAGGCTTTGAAGATGATCCATGTGAAGTTGTGATTAATTATCCATCAAGTGCCCATGTACTGGGTGATTGGGCCTGTGCCACCACATTAGAGCTTAAATCAAAACATAAAGCCTTTGAAATCTATAGCGCTGATAATTACCAAGATTTGATTGACCATCCGGTCGAAATGGCCGATTTTACGCGGTTTGAGTTTGAGGCTAATAATATAGCTCATGCTATGACCATTACTGGTCGACATTCAACTGATATTGCTAGGTTGAGGTCAGACTTAATAAGTATTTGTGAGCATCATATTAACTTTTTTGGTCATGATGTGCCTTTTGAGGAATACTTATTTTTAACTCTAGTAAGAACCAAAGCCTATGGTGGATTAGAGCACAAAGATTCAAGTAGTTTGATTTGTTCTAGAAAAGAATTACCCACCCATGCTAAGCCGGATATTAATCCTGATTACACGCGATTTTTAGCACTATGTTCGCATGAGTATTTTCACGCTTGGTGGATTAAAACCATTAAGCCAGCCAGTTTTCATCAGCTCGACCTGGATAGAGAAAATTACACTGAACAATTATGGATTTTCGAGGGCTTTACTTCATATTATGATGAATTGTCATTATTACGCACAAAGATACTATCGCCAGAGCAATATTTAACTTTATTTGCCGAAACTGTGACTAAGGTGCAAAAGAGCAAAGGTAGGCATAAACAATCATTAGCTGAGTCTAGTTTTGATGCTTGGACTAAATTTTATCAGCAAGATGAGAATGCACCCAATGCGATTGTGAGTTATTACACTAAAGGTGCTTTATTGGCTTTTGTGCTGGACATTGAGATTCGTCAGCGTAGCAATGATGAGCAATCATTAGATGATGTACTTAAGTTGATTTGGAGTCATTATCAACAAGATGGTCTCGAAAATGACACAGTACAAAAAGTAGTAGAGCAACTCACTAAGAGTGATTTCACCCAGTTTTTTGATGATTACTTATATGGCGTGACTGAATTACCATTGGTAGAGGCATATAGCTATGTAGGTGTAGAGTGTGTATTTAGCCACAAAAAGGATGATTTGTCTGACTTTGGTATCAATATTAATAAAGAAGGTGAATTTGCCTTGATTAGCCATGTATTTGATGGCACCTGTGCACAATCATCAGGTTTATATGTAGGTGATCAAATAATGAGTATTGATAGTCTCAAAGTTCAGGCTAAAGACCTGACGAGTACTATTGACTCTTATGCTCAAGGTGACGTGATTCAAATAGGCATTTTAAGAGATGAGTTATTAATCGAGTTAAGCGTTACAATAACGCAAAGTGAGAAGACTTTTTGTACACTCTCTATTGTAGGTAATCAAGATTTAAAAACACAGGAACGGCAGTCGAAATGGTTCTACCAAGAATAAATTTACCTAAATTATTGGTCAAGCCTGTTGGTCGTGCAATTAGTGATTTTGGTATGATTAAAGCCGGTGATAAAATCTTATTAGCGGTATCTGGTGGTAAGGATTCTCTGAGCTTATTCCATATTTTGAGACATTTCCAACGTCATGCACCGATTAAATTTGAGCTTGGCGTGGTAACGATTGACCCTCAAGTTGAAGGTTTTGAGCCACAAGCACTTGATGTGTTTTTTAAAAAGTTCGATACCCCGTATTTTTTTGAAGCCTTTCCCATTATGGAGCAAGCTAAAGAAAGTATGCGTGGTGACTCCTACTGTTCATTTTGCTCTCGAATTAAACGCGGATTGATGTATCAAGTAGCTAGACGTGAAGGTTATAACGTCTTAGCATTAGGCCAGCATCTAGATGATTTGAGTGAAAGTTTGATGATGTCAATGTGTCACAATGGCAAGATTCAAACCATGAAAGCGCACTATATTAACGACGCTAAAGATTTACGTATCATTCGTCCTTTGGTTTACGTACGCGAGAGACAATTGGCTGATTTTGCGAAAAATACTGATTTACCTGTGATTGCTGATTCGTGCCCTGCGTGTTTTAGTATGCCAACTGAACGTGAGCATTTTAAGCAATGGTTACTGGCAGAAGAAAAACGTACCCCAAATTTATATAAAAATTTACTCAGTGCCATGAAGCCAATGTTGGATGAAACTAAGGGGATGTTGGATGACTAGGCTAATTCTTACCTTTTTCTCAATTTTGCCATTGAGGTTAAATCACTTTCTTGGTTCGTTAATTGGTCGATATTTATATCTTACTGACAGTGGTTCTAAGCTTGTTGTAAGTAAAAATATTGAGACTTGTTTTCCTGATTTGAGCAAAATAGAACAACAAAAACTCATCAAAAGCTCGCTCATTGAAACAGGTAAGGGGTTAAGCGAATCTGGGTTTATTTGGTTTAACAGTTTTGATTCAAACGCAAATTGTATTACAAAAACGATTGGTATGTCACATATACAGAGTGGTCAACCTGTGATTTTATTGGTACCACATTTTGGTTGTTGGGAGATTACTGGTAGGGTGTTATCTCTAACAACGCCGGTGACGTTTTTATACAAGCCACTTAGAAATTCTAGTCAAGAAAAATTCTTAATTTCTAAAAGACAACAGGGTGATTTATCGATGGCAACGGCTGACAAAAAAGGTGTGATTAAATTACAAAGAGCTTTATCACGAAACGAACTAATCGGTATTTTGCCTGACCAAGATCCGGGAGAAGAGGGTGGTATTTTGGCACCATTTTTTAATCATGATGCGCGCACTATGACGCTCTTGGCTAAACTGGCTAGAAAAAAAGATGCTAAAGTGCTCATGACTTGGGCCACCCGTTTGGAAAAAGGCAGGGGCTATGAGTTAAATCTAAAGCCAATTAACATCCTGTCAAAATCAGGTGACCTTAAAGATGATGTGGTACTTATGAATCAAGCCATTGAAGATTTAGTAAAAATCCAGCCTGAACAATATTTGTGGAACTATAAGCGTTTTAAGTCAGTTATTGATTATTAAAGAGCTTTATATTCTGATAATTGACCCCGTCTAAGACATTAGGGTTATATGATATAATTCAGCCATGAAATTTATTGAAGACATTCAAAGTGTATTCGATCGTGATCCTGCGGCAAGAAATACTTTTGAAATTATAACTTGCTATTCTGGCGTGCAAGCGATGTTGTTTTATCGCTTAGCTCACCGGTTATGGCTATTAAAACTTAAATGGCTGGCTAGATTCATCTCTATGTTGGCACGATGGTTTACGGGTGTTGAAATTCATCCAGGTGCCACCATTGGTCGCCGCTTCTTTATTGATCATGGCATGGGTGTCGTCATCGGTGAAACTGCCGAGATTGGCAATGATTGTACACTTTATCATGGGGTTACTTTAGGTGGAACCACTTGGAATAAAGGTAAACGTCACCCAACATTGGGTAACAATGTGGTGATTGGCGCTGGTGCTAAAATCTTAGGACCTATTACTTTAGGTAATGATGTTAGAGTCGGCTCCAACTCAGTTGTGGTTAAATCCGTTGATAATAGTCAAACTGTTGTCGGTGTGCCTGCGCGACTATTAAAAGATTCTAAGGTGAAAACGAATCACTTCGAATCTTATGCAGTTGGTGAAGATATAGATGATCCTACGGTTAAGGCGATTAATTCGATTCTGACGCATATTCACAAGATGGATGAGCAGCTCAATATCGTTTCTAATAAACTTGATATTAAAGATCAGACTGATATCAATGTTGATGATTTAGAAATTGAAAGTAAATAAGCTTTAGTCTGTTATTAATTGCTAGTTATTTCCCTACAAAAAGCAAGCTTTTTTACTTGACTAAAATAGTAGGTTAAGTATATAATGCTATACTGATAAAACATGAAGAGCTAATATGCAATTAACAACCAAAGGTCGCTATGCGGTTACAGCAATGCTAGATTTAGCGTCTAATAGCACTGGCAAGCCGATTACACTAGATATTATTTCACAAAGACAGAATATTTCTTTGTCTTATCTTGAGCAATTATTTGCCAAACTCAGAAAGGCTTCATTAGTAAAAAGTGTCCGTGGCCCTGGTGGTGGATATTTATTAGACACTGCAGCTGTTGATATTACCTTAACGCAAATTATTGAAGCAGTTGATGAAAACATCGACCTTCGTCGTTGCAAAGGTATGAGTACCTGTCATAGTGGCAAACAATGTATTTCTCATCAACTTTGGTGTGAAGTGAGTGATCAAATCAGAACATTCTTAAGCAGTAAAAATTTACAACAAGTGATCGATGATCACCAATTAAACAAAGGATTATAAACATATGTCAACACCTACTTATATGGATTATTCAGCAACTACGCCAGTAGATAAGCGCGTTGCTGAAAAGATGATACAGTACTTAACTATCGAAGGAGATTTCGGCAATCCAGCCTCTAATTCTCATTACTATGGTTGGCAAGCAGATACTGCAGTTAAAAAAGCCAGAAAACAAGTGGCAAGTTTGGTGGGTGCCGATCCAAGAGAAATTGTCTGGACTTCTGGTGCGACTGAATCAGATAATTTGGCCATTAAAGGTATTGCGCATTTTTATAAAAAGAAAGGTAATCATATTATTACGTTAAAGACTGAACATAAGGCAGTGCTTGACACTTGTCGTCAGTTAGAGCGAGAGGGTTATGAAGTAACTTATCTTGATCCAATGCCGAATGGCTTGTTGGATTTAAACGTTTTAAAAGATGCGATTAGTGAGCAAACAATCTTGGTATCAATCATGCATGTGAACAATGAAATTGGCGTGATTCAAGATATTGAAGCCATTGGCAATATTTGTCGAGAAAATAAAGTATTTTTTCATGTTGATGCAGCACAATCTGCCGGCAAGGTTGAGATTGACTTGTCAACATTACCAGTTGATTTAATGAGTTTCTCTGCACACAAGATTTATGGCCCTAAGGGTATGGGCGCTTTGTATGTACGTCGTAAGCCGCGTGTTCGTATTGAAGCGCAAATACATGGCGGTGGTCATGAACGTGGTATGCGTTCAGGTACATTGGCTACACATCAAATCGTAGGTATGGGTGAAGCATTCGCTATCGCCGAAGCTGAAATGGCTGAGGAAAATGTAAGATTTAAAGTTTTACGTGATCGTTTATTAGCAGGCTTCGCCGATATGGAAGAAGTGCAAGTTAATGGTGATTTAGATCAGCGTATTCCAGGCAACTTAAACATCAGTTTTAATTATGTTGAAGGCGAGTCCTTAATGATGGCGATTAACTCGATTGCGGTATCTTCAGGTTCAGCTTGTACGTCTGCTAGTCTTGAGCCATCATATGTACTTCGAGCGCTCGGCTTGAATGATGAGTTAGCACATAGCTCTATTCGTTTTAGCATTGGTCGTTATACCACCGAAGAAGATATTGATAAGGCTATTGAGTTGGTACGTGAAAAGGTAGAGAAATTACGCGATTTATCGCCTTTATGGGATATGTTTAAAGAAGGTATAGATTTAAGTAAAGTTGAGTGGTCAGCCCACTAATTTCTATACAAAATACAAGGATTATCTAACTCTTAAAGGGTTAGAATGACAGACAACAAAGATTTATTAGGAGAAATATATGGCATATGGTGAAAAAGTACTAGATCATTACGAAAATCCACGTAACGTGGGTGTGATGGATACGAATGATAAAAATGTAGGTACAGGTATGGTGGGAGCACCAGCATGTGGTGATGTAATGCGTTTACAAATCAAAGTGAATGACGAGGGTGTTATTGAAGATGCTAAATTTAAAACTTATGGTTGTGGTTCTGCTATTGCTTCAAGTTCACTTTTAACTGAGTGGGTTAAGGGAAAAACCTTGGATGAAGCTTCTGAAATTAAAAATTCGGATATTGCTGAAGAGTTGGCATTACCACCGGTAAAAATTCATTGTTCAGTCTTGGCTGAAGATGCGATTAAAGCAGCAATTAGCGATATTAAGAGTAAAGCTGGATAAGAGAGATGGCAATCACATTAACGAATGCAGCTTCTGAGCGTATGACTGGTTTTTTAACCAATCGCGGTTCCGGTGTTGGCATTCGATTATCTGTACAAACAACAGGTTGTTCTGGTTTAGGCTACAACATAGAATTTGTTGATGCTGTTAATAAGGATGATACTGTGTTTGAAGATAAAGGTATCAAAGTGATTGTTGATGCTAAAAGTCTGATTTATTTGGATGGTACCGAAGTTGATTTTGTTAAAGAAGGCCTTAATGAAGGCTTTGAATTTAACAATCCTAATGCTAAAGCCGAGTGCGGCTGTGGCGAGTCGTTTACAGTTTAATCTCTTACAGTACGTCTAAAGTATGCAAAACTATTTTGAGTTATTCTCTATAGATGTTGGCTTTTCAATCGATCTAGAGTTATTAGAAAGTACTTATCAGCAGCAAATAGCTAAATTTCATCCCGATAAGTTTGCTACACACAGTGATAAAGAAAAATCCCTTGCCTTACAAAATACTTCATTAATTAATACTGCATTTGATACGTTAAAGTCTCCACTTTTACGGGCAACATATTTATTAGAATTACAAGATATTGACGCTTTTGATGAAAAAGACACACAAATGGATGTGGCCTTTTTAATGAGTCAAATTGAATTAAGAGAGCAGTTAGAGTCTATTGAGTCGAATAAAGATGAGTTAGAATTAGATGATTTTGTCGAAAATATCAATCAAAAAGTCAGCCAAAATATTGAACAAATTGAGCAATTATTTGTCGTTAATGATCTTGATAAAATAAAGAACTTAGTTAGAGAATTGAAGTTTTATGTTCAGTTGAATAGGCAGGCAAATCAATTGATGGATGAATGGCTGTAAAATACGGATATGGCATTATTACAAATATCAGAACCTGGTCAATCAAGTGCACCTCATCAGCACAAACTAGCGATAGGTATTGACTTAGGCACAACTAATTCGTTAGTGGCTTCGGTTATGAGCGGTGTAAGTACTATTTTGACTGATGAGAACAATGAGGCAATATTGCCATCTGTCGTACATTGCGGTAAAGATAATAAACTAACGGTTGGTTGTGATGCCTGCCCTTATGCACAAACCGATCCAACCAATACTATTGTTTCAGTTAAGCGCTTTATGGGCCTTAACTATAAAGAGGTAAGTAAGTTTAAAAATTGCCCTTATCAACTGGTTGAAAATGGTAATAACGTATTATTTCATACGGCGATGGGTGATCTCGGTGCGGTAGAGATTTCTTCTAGTATTTTGTCAACACTTAAACAACGTGCTGAGAAGGCATTAGGTGGTGATCTAGTCGGTGCAGTGATTACGGTTCCTGCTTATTTTAATGATGCGCAACGTCAAGCCACCAAAGATGCTGCCACTTTAGCAGGGCTTAACACGCTACGCCTATTAAATGAGCCTACAGCGGCGGCGGTTGCTTACGGTCTAGAATCGGGTGAAGAGGGCATTCATGCCATTTATGATTTAGGTGGAGGCACCTTTGATATCTCAATTCTAAGCTTTAAAAAAGGAGTTTTTAAAGTATTGGCCACTGGCGGTGACTCTACTTTGGGTGGTGATGATTTTGATCAACTGATTATTGATGACTGTCTTGAAACGCTAGGCTTGGATGAACTTACCCCCATGCAAATGCAAAAAATTAAGCAATTTTCACGTACCGCAAAAGAGACATTAACTGAAAGTGATCATGCAGAATTTGATTGTATGGAAGCTCCTTATCGTATTACTAAAGAAAAATTTGAGTCATTAGCTAGTGCCTTAATCAAGCGTACATTATTGTTAAGTAAACGCGCCGTTAGAGATGCTGAAGTTAATATGGATCAGATTAAAGATATTATCATGGTAGGTGGATCAACTCGCATGCCACTCGTTAGAAAAATGGTAGGGGACTTATTCAATAAACCAGTTTTATGTACAATCAACCCAGATGAGGTGGTTGCCAAGGGTGCTGCTATTCAAGCCAACATTCTAGTGGGCAATAAGTCACAAGATGAGATACTGCTATTAGATGTATTGCCACTTTCATTAGGTCTTGAGACTATGGGCGGATTAGTGGAAAAAGTTGTACACCGTAATACAACCATTCCTATAACCCGTGCACAAGAATTCACCACTTTTAAAGATGGACAAACAGCAATGAGCGTTCATGTATTGCAAGGTGAGAGGGAATTAGTTAAAGATTGTCGTTCACTGGGCAAGTTTGAGCTTAGAGGCATTCCGCCGATGGTGGCTGGTAATGCTCGTATTCGTGTGGAATTTCAAGTAGATGCTGATGGCTTGTTGTCGGTAAATGCTACAGAAGAAACCTCAGGTATTAAAGCAGATGTAACGATTAAACCATCTTATGGTCTAACCGATATACAAATGGAGAAAATGCTTAAGGATTCTATTTTATTTGCCAAAGATGATATTGAAGCGAGACAGTTACATGAAATGCAAGTAGATGCCAGTAGAACACTTGAAGCGATCGACTCAGCATTGGAAAAAGATAAACATATGTTGGATGATAAAATGTTGAGTGATATTATGAATGCTCGATCTGAGCTGAGTGAACTTGCTAATGCAGATGATGAGAAAATTATTAAGGCCTCTATCGATAATCTTGAAAAAGTTTGTAGTAAGTTTGTTGAGATGCGTATGAATAGTACTGTGATGCAAGCGATGCAAGGTCATAACGTTGATGAATTTTAATCATCTAATAGAATTAATTAAAGGAAAAAAATATGCCACAACTTATTGTATTACCTCATGAAGAACTTTGCCCTGAAGGGACTGTTATAGATGTAGAGCAAGGCACTACTGTTTGTAATGCATTACTAGAAAATCACGTAGAAATTGAGCATGCTTGTGAGATGTCTAATGCATGCACCACTTGCCATGTTTATATTCGCGAAGGTTTTGATTCAATAGAAGAATCGGATGAAACAGAAGATGATTTATTAGATAAGGCCTGGGGTTTAGACCCAGATTCACGTCTATCTTGTCAAGCTGTTGTTAGTGATACCGACTTGGTAATTGAGATTCCTAAATACACCATTAATCAGGTGTCAGAAAATCATTAGAGTTTTAAAAATTTAGAAATAAAGCCTGATTTTTCTTCAGGTGGCCCAAATTCCTTGACCACATCCACTGGTTTGATTTTCGATAACAACCATTGGGGTATAGGTGGGTGTTCACTACTACCACAAGACTTGCCTAAGTTGTTAGGATGGAAAATTTTCACAAAAGAAGGTGCCTCTACATCGTCCACATAAACAATACCGCAGTAACGCTCTTGATGTTCATCGGTAATAATTTTTTTAATTGAAGTCAATTCACTAATAAAAAAATCTTCAGAGCAAACATCTTTTGGTACCTTTTCTAAGGTGTTGTATAGAAACCAATCTTGAGGTTTTGCTATAAGTTTTTCTAATAATGCATTGCAATCGTCCCATTGCATAATGCCAACAAAACGCCCTTGAAATTTCTTGATGTAATCAGACATAAGGGTGAAGATAACTATATAAAAATATATAGTTTAATGATATTTATTAATACTGGACAGTGTTTTTACCTCTTTGTTATTTACAAACAAAGAGGTAAGGGGTTTGAAATTACTCGATAGTAATACTTGGAAATGCACCCATAGCTTTGTCTTGTTGAGTTAGCTTGGCAGCAACTTTTCTAGCAATTTCTTTATAGATTTCTGCAACTCTACCATCTGGGTCTTTAGCAACCGTTGGTGTTCCTTCGTCTACATCTGTACGAATTTCCATTTCAAGTGGTAATGCACCTAAGAAATTAACGCCAGCTTCTTCAGCCATCGCTTTACCACCACCTTTACCAAAGATGGCTTCTTCATGGCCACAGTTTGAACAAATATGAAGTGACATATTTTCAACAATACCTAAAATTGGAATGTTAACTTTTTCAAACATTTTCAGACCTTTTTTAGCGTCAATCAGTGCAATATCTTGTGGTGTAGTAACTATCACAGAGCCACTCACTGGAATTTTTTGAGAAAGTGTCAATTGCGTGTCACCTGTACCTGGTGGCAAGTCGATGACCATATAGTCAACACCACGCCATAGCGTATCTCTTAACATTTGCTCTAACGCCTGAGTAACCATTGGTCCACGCCAAATCATTGGAGACTCTTCATCCACTAAATAGCCAATTGACATACTCTGCATGCCATGACCTAGTATTGGTAATAATTTACCTTCAGCAGATTGGTCTGGTCTAAGTTTGCTTACACCTAACATTCTTGGCTGTGATGGGCCGTAAATATCTGCATCTAATATTGCTACTTTTGCACCTTCTGCTTGTAATGCTAGTGCTAGGTTAACTGCTGTAGTTGATTTACCTACACCACCTTTACCTGAAGCAACTGCAATAATATTTTTAACTTCAGGAAGAATGTCAACACCTTTTTGTGTCGAGTAAGCTGCAATCTTAGTATCAATGTTTACGGTTGCATTATTAATACCAGCTGTCGATAGTGCATCTGTAATAGCGCTAGATAGTGCTTGATGGTAGCCTTGGGCAGGGTAGCCGAGTAAGATGTCAACGGTGACTTGATCGCCATCAATAGTAATACTATCAACTGCATGTGAAGAAACAATGTCTATTTCCGTATAAATATCAACAACACCTTCAAGAATTTTCTCTATTTGGTCTTGGGTTAAATCTGCCATCTTGTGCACTCCAATCTGTAAAATAACGCTATTTTATAGTACTAATTTATAAGCAAACCTTAATATTAATAAGCTTATTGGTAAACCTCTTATGACGCAACGTAAAATTCTAGTAACTTCAGCACTGCCTTATGCTAATGGTGAGATTCATCTAGGTCACTTGTTAGAATATATCCAAACTGATATTTGGGTGCGATTTCAAAAGATGATGGGTAATGAGTGTCATTATGTCTGTGCGGATGATGCTCATGGCACGCCAATTATGCTTAAAGCTAACGAGCTTGGAATTACACCAGAAGAATTAATTGCTGGCGTAAGTGAACGTCATCAAGCTGATTTTAAAGATTTTTCTATTGGGTTTAGTCAGTATCACTCAACCCATTCTGATGAGAATAGAGAAATCTCTGCCGATATTTATAATAAATTAAATGATGGTGGTTTTATCAAGACTCGTACTATTTCTCAAGCATTTGATCCTGAGAAAAAGATGTTTTTACCTGATCGCTTTATTAAGGGTGACTGCCCTAAGTGTAATGCTAAAGATCAGTATGGCGATAACTGTGAAGTTTGTGGTGCCACTTATTCACCAACTGAACTCAAAAATGCCAAGTCAGCAATATCTGGTGCAACACCTATTACTAAAGATTCTGAGCATTATTTCTTCGATTTACCGCAGTTTGAAGCTCAATTAAAAGAATGGACCAATGCAGGACATTTACAAGTAGAAATCAGCAATAAATTAGCTGAGTGGTTTGAGCAAGGTCTGCAACAATGGGATATTTCTCGTGATGCACCATATTTCGGTTTTCAAATTCCTGGTGTAGAGAATAAATATTTCTATGTATGGCTAGATGCACCGATTGGTTATATGGCAAGTTTTAAAAAGCTATGTGATGTGCAAGGTATTGATTTTGATGAGTACTTTAGTCAAGACTCACAAACTGAGCTTTATCATTTTATTGGTAAAGATATTGTTTACTTCCACGCCTTATTTTGGCCGGCCATGTTGATGGGTACTAACTATCGCACACCAAGTGCGATATTTGCACATGGGTTCTTGACGGTTAATGGTCAGAAAATGAGTAAATCTCGCGGCACCTTTATTCAGGCTAGAACTTATTTAGAGAGTTTAAATCCTGAGTGTTTGCGTTATTACTATGCTTATAAGTTATCAGCTAAGATTGATGATATTGACCTTAATCTTGAAGATTTTAAACAGCGTGTAAACTCCGATCTAGTTGGTAAGGTAGTGAATATTGCCTCTCGTAGTGCAGGTTTTATTGTTAAGAAATTTAATAAAACACTATCCGCTTATGCGATTGAGGGTGATTTGTATAACGAGTTTGTTGCCAAGGGTGATGAAATTGCTAAGCTCTATGAAGCGCGTAATTACAACCAGGCCATGCGAGAGATTATGAAGCTAGCTGATAAGGCCAATCAATATATTGATGAGCACAAGCCATGGCAATTAGTAAAAGAAGAAGGCAAAGAAGCACAAGTACATGATGTAACCTCATTAGCCATTAACTTGTTTAGAGTGTTGATGACGTATTTAAAGCCAGTACTACCAGTCATGGCTGAGCAAGTTGAGCAGTTTTTAAATATTGACGAGCTAAATTGGAACGATATTAAACACCCATTAACTAAACATCAAATTAATAAATTTAAACCGTTGATGTCACGTATTGAAGACGAACAGATTGAAAAAGTAGTCGATGCTTCAAAAGACAATTTAGCACAAACTAACCAACCAGAAGAAACACAGGATGACGATATGATTCAAATTGATGACTTTACTAAAATTGATTTACGCATTGCTAAAATTGTTAAAGCACAAGCTGTTGAAGGTGCGGATAAATTATTGCAACTCACTTTGGATATTGGTGAAGAAAATACGCGTAATGTTTTTGCTGGCATCAAAGCGCATTACAGTCCAGAAGATTTAGAAGGGCGTTTAACAGTGATGGTGGCCAATCTGGCACCAAGAAAGATGCGTTTTGGTGTTTCTGAAGGCATGGTACTTGCTGCAGGTGATGGTAAATCATTACATATCTTATCCCCTGATTCAGGTGCTAAACCTGGAATGAAAATTAGTTAGACAAATACAAGTTTCGGAGAGATGTCAGAGTGGTTTAATTTGCTCGCTTGGAAAGGCTTGGAAAGCGGGTGTACGGTAACGTACCGAGGGTTCGAATCCCTCTCTCTCCACCATACACAACCTAGATTTTATTCATAGATAAGCCTTTAAGCCTTTATATACAAGACTTTAAGTGTTACAAATAATTTCTATAGATGTCAAATTTAATACAATTTAGAGGAAACTATGAACAAATTAAAACTTGCAGGCCTTATTGCCACTATGATTCCATTGACAACACACTCTGGATGGTTTGACAATGAGCCTGATGAAATTATTACTAAACCTGCAATGATTACACAAATTAAATGCACAGCAGAGGAATACACTAAATTTGTTGATGGTGAAATTGAGCTAACAGGTAATGTTGGGTGGGCAGATAATGGCAGGCATGATGAAAATTTCACCATGTTCTTATCTAAAGAAAAAAATCGCATCAAGATTAGAACTTTATTAGCTAATAATGGAAAATATATTGACGCAATAAAATCCACAGTTGTTGTTAAACATGAATTAGAAACAAAAGATGAAGATGGTGAAGTAATCCCTGCGTATAAGATAACTGAAAATCACTGGGACATTAAAGACTACCTCATTACTAAGGGTGTCGAATCAAGTATTAATATAATTGAGGAGTCTTATGACAACAGGGATGAGGTTGGTGAACTAGACAGTTATAAAGTCACCCATACACAAACAATATATTCTGATAAAACAGACTCGGGGTACGATGAAAAAGAAGTGTTAATTTACTCGTGCGATGATGAATCATGAATAAAATATTTATAGCTCTATTTTCATTTTTAACTCTTACACTTTTTTCATATAACACCCATGCTGCTGATATTTGTAAAGGTTATAAATACAACCAATCGGAGTGGGGCTTCAATTCATCAACAGTTAGAAAAAAATTATTATTTGACCAGCAAATTCGCGGTGATAGCCCATATGCAAGTAAAGTTTTAGATGCGTATACCAATAAACTTATAGATATTGCTGATGCTGATGCTGACCATGTTATACCGAGAGAGTGGATGTTTAATAATGGAGGTTGTCTTTGGTCTCCTGCCAAGAAAAAAGCTTTTGTTAACGATATCGACAATCTCAGATTTACCCATAAATCTCTTAACAGGTCAAAAGGCTCTAAAGGGCCTAATAAGTGGCTACCAGAAGGAGATAAAGCTAAAACTAGGTATTTAAAAATATGGAGCGGTGTTGCCAATAAATACAATGTAAAAAGTTTTCCATTGATGAACTTTAAAGCTGCTAACAAAGCTTTACTACGAAATGGCGCACGTGTAATAAAGTTTGGCGGTAGAATCTTCATAGTTATTGCGGTGACATCAACCGTTAATGAAATATATGAGGTACAAAAAGACCCTATGGGCTATTGGAAAAGCTTAAAAAATAATGTTTCTGAACTTTTTCAAAGCGATAAAAATACAATTACTAATTATGAAAGAAGAATTATAGAATTAAGAAAATGATGAATTTAACCGAATAAATCAATTATGAATAACACAGACAAACTAGATTACTTTTCTACCAAACTAATAAAACAAAATATGAGATATATTTTATGTTTATGTGTGTTGTTGATCTCGGTACCATTATTAGCAGCTGAATCTTATTTTTCTTTAGTTAAATTACCTAGAGGTGTAGAAGTTGAAGTTCCAAAAGGATGGTGGCTTCTTGGTAAAGATTACAATAGGGTAATTGAAACTAGTGTTGAGGCGATAATGGATCTGTCTGGATACGAGTTAGATGATGATGAAACCGTTAATCTTATAGCGGCAAGTTCAACACCATTTACTACTTACGCGTCTTTACGTATTGATTCAATTACTCCTCCATCTGTAACATCAGAAGAAGTAATTAATTTAAACAAATCAGACATTAATGAAATCTCCATGTCTATGGAACAAGAGCTTAGTAGGTTGCTTCCACTTCAAGGCAATAAGATGCTTGATTTTTATGGTTTATACGCTGAACAGATTGATGGCCATCCAGCGCTAGTAACACGATATCGTCGTTCAGGTCCTAAAGGTCCTGTAATTGTAGAAATAAACCAAATATTCCCCGGCAATATGCATGATTTAAGAATAAACTTAGCATATAGAGAATCTGAAAAAGGCATATGGTTTGCAGTTATTAAAAAAATAAGAGCGTCAATTAAAATAAAATAGTGCTAACTATACAATAAATACAAAGTTTAATTTTTTACTGAAATAAAGGAGCTAGTTATGGGTGTTTTAGTTAAAGTAGCATTATCGTTGGTTATACTTATTGTTGGTGCTGTTATTTCCGGAATAGTAAAAGAAGTATATGAATTTGGAAATTATTTTGTTATTTTGATTGCAGTTTTGATTGTTATGTATATTTGGAATAAATAAAAACCCTATTAATGAAAAATATTTTACAAGCGTCTTCATAGATACAAAAAATGTAACTAACATAAATGTACACAACGTCTGAAATACATCTCGACCTATGGTGGTACATGTATGAGTGGGATGTATTACTGGTTGTGTAATTTCATGATTGAAGTTAATTAGTAGATATAATATCCTCAATTAAATATACTGATATAAGTATATTTTTAAGAAATATGTGAGTAGAAAAGTGAGTGTAATAATTACTTAGTTATATCTGATTATATATGTATCAACAGTTTTCGGTAGTTGTTCGAATCCCTCTCTCCACCATTTTTATACATTATTATGAATTAATATGAAGCCAAATTTTCAACCTAAAGATATTGAAAAAACTATTAAGAGCCTGACTGAATCAGGACTGGAGATAGCTAATTTAGCAAGCCAAGGTCATGATTGGGAAAGTGTCGTAACACCACTTGATCAAATGGAGTTCGAACTAGGCCAACACACTAGTGT
>JYMV01044354.1_pt1 | contig 20345 bp, 16 predicted proteins | sample 338911 | NCBI WGS metagenome assembly JYMV01 (sample SAMN03354496, study PRJNA234377) | hydrothermal vent metagenome | biome: Deep sea; feature: Hydrothermal plumes at the Eastern Lau Spreading Center, Western Pacific Ocean; material: Seawater | place: Tonga | collected 2009 | depth 2000 m m
TCTGGCCCTTAGCGCACTGGGGTCTATTTCCCTAGGAACAACACTTGAAGCCCAAAACGTTGATCCCGTCGGCGTCTATGGCATAACGATCAATGCAGAATTTGATGGCCAAGTGATGCAGCTCTTCGGCACCATGACGATCGAGAATTCGGATAACGGACTGACCGGATCGGTCGATACAGACATGGGAGTTACCTCTGTGTCCAATATTGTGGTCGAAGGCGCGGAGATGAAATTCAACGTAGATGCGGAAGGAATGGTGGTTGCATTCCAAGTGGTTTTCGAGGATGACGGATTCAGCGGCCAATTCGATCTAAGTGGTTTGGGTGGAGGGACTATATCGGGCACGAAGCGCTAAGTTTCGTCTACGAGGACGATCGTGTTTGACGAGGATACAACGACCGAGGTCGTGATTCCCCAAACGAGGGGCTTCACACCGTGAGTTACACTAAGAAGGAGCACACCAAGATGAACCGACTCGGAAAGCTTCTGGCCCTTAGCGCACTGGGGTCTATTTCCCTAGGAACAACACTTGAAGCCCAAAACGTTGATCCCGTCGGCGTCTATGGCATAACGATCCTGGGTTTCAACTCCCGGGCACCATGACGATCGAGAATTCGGATAACGAACTGACCGGATCGATGGTGCTTGAGCTACCTCCCGAGATGCCATCCCAGGGCCCCGCTGAGCTGTACGATATCACGGTCGAAGGCATGGTGATGAAGTGCAAAATAGGAGTGGAAGGATCGACCGTCGATATCACGCTAAACTTTGAGGACGGTGGATTTAAGGGCAGCGTTCTATCTGATATGGGGGCATTCGATATCACGGGCACAAAACGCTAAGCATCTCCGCCGTTTAGTCCGGGTGCTTTTTAGCCGCCCGAATCCAGAAGGACCGTGCCCAGAATCCTAGATCCGCACTTCAAGCGGGCACTGGGTTTCGTGCGCCCATATGCGTGGTCCCTCCTACCGGTATTGCTGTTTTCCCTCATGGGTACCGGCCTGAGTTTGGTACTCCCATACCTATCAAAACTTCTAGTTGACGACGCCCTCGGAGCGCAGAACTTCGATGCGCTACTGAAAATCGTGGGTCTTTTCGTCGGTATCACAGCAGCCTCCTTCCTGACGAATGTGCTGAGTGGAATGCGCTACACGAGGGTGTCAGCTGACATCCTATTCGACATGCGCTTGGACCTCTACCGGCATCTGCAGCGGTTGTCTCCGAGGTTCTACGCGAAGACTCCACTCGGGGATGTCGTATCCCGTATCAATGGTGATATAGGAGAGATCCAGCGCGTCACCGCTGAGGCGACGCTCGCCTGGATGGGACAACTCATTGCTCTGGTCGGAACGGTCGGGATGTTGATCTATCTCGACATGAGGCTCTTTGTCGCAGGACTGATCACATTGCCCCCTGCCCTTTTCGCGCTCTTGCGATACCGGCGTCAGCTTGAGGCCCGGGTCCGTGATCTACGCGAACGTAGCGCGGACATCGGGACCTTCCTGATCGAGACGCTTCAGGGAATGCGTGCAGTCGTCGGGTCGAATGCGCAGGAGCGCGAGGTGACTCGCTTTCGTGGCAAGAATGACTCGTTCGTAGATGCACTGCTTTCTATGCGACTCTTCACTTACCTAGCCGGTGGACTCCCTGGCCTATTGCTAACCACCGGGACGGGCGTGGTTTTCCTATACGGTGGATATCGTGTGATCTCTGACGAGATAACCCTCGGTACGTTCGTGGCATTCATGGCGTACCAGATGCGCCTAATGGCACCTATCCAAGGGCTGATGGGACTGTACTCTAATCTCGCAACCGCTCGAGCGTCCTTGGTGCGTGTGCATGAGCTACTCGATAGCCCTCCGGAGGTTGTCGAGGCTGAGCCGACCACGTCGTTACCCGTATGCGCAGGTAAACTGACGCTTGAGGGAGTTCACTACGGCTTCGGGCGTGGAGGCGAGGTGCTTGCGGGCGTCGATCTAGTAATCCCCTCTGGCCAGGTTCTGGCGATCGTGGGCCCCAGCGGGAGCGGTAAGTCAACGATCGCTGATCTTCTTTCTCGCCAACTTGACCCAGATGAAGGACGCATTCTGTTGGACGGCCACGATCTATGTGATCTGTCCCTTTGGCAGGTCCGAAGGCACGTTGTGGTTGTCGAGCAGTCACCATTTATCTTCCACGCTACGGTCGCGGAGAACGTCCGCTACGCAAGACCATCAGCGACAGAAGCAGATGTGAGGGAAGCGATCCATGCAGCCGGACTCGCAGATCTTGTTGCTTCGATGCCGGATGACATAACTACGGTCGTTGGTGAACGAGGAAGCCAGATTTCGGCTGGTGAACGGCAACGAGTTGCGATCGCCCGAGCCTACCTTGCCGACCCTTCAGTGCTCATCTTCGATGAGGCAACCGGCGCGCTTGACCCCGCGTCGGAAGCTGCTGTCCTTTCGGGTTACAATGCCCTGATGCGTGGGCGGACAACGGTACTCATTACGCACCGGATCGACCTCGCCCGACAAGCCGACCGAGTTGTGGTGCTCAAGAATGGAAGAGTGGTAGAAGATGGACCGCTGAGCACTTTAGAGACTGAGGGGACGGCCTTCCGCGATATCTTCCTAGATGTGAGAACCAGTTAATTCCTACCACCGCTCGAATCGGAAAAATCGGACGATGAAGGACAAACCCATCACCATCGCAGTTGTAGATAGTGGCGTGAACGTTCCGCACCCCCACCTGCCTGGGGTGAAAGGCGGTATCTCTTTCGATACTGAGGGTCGCGAACAAGAAGATTTTACGGATCTGTTGGGCCATGGGACCGCGGTGACATCAGCAATCTACGAGAAAGCTCCACATGCGCTGATCTTTGCGGTGAAGGTCTTCGATGAGCAACTCGTGACAAGCGTGCCAACACTTGTGAGAGCCCTAGACTGGGCCTCAGGACACGATATACGCCTCGTCAATCTGAGCCTTGGCACACCCAACGAGATCCGCGCGTACGACTTAGCTCCGGCTGTGGAACAAGCCGTCGAGAGCGGAACGATCATCGTGTCAGCGAGAGCCAATGAGGAACAGTTCTGGTATCCCGGATGCATGGAAGGCGTCTTAGGGGTAGTCCTTGACTGGGAACACCCCAGGGAGAGCGTCTCGGTAATCAAGGTCAAGGAATCACTGTCGGAGTCTTCGAAAGAATCTTCGACCCGTGTCACGAGTGCGTCCGGTTATCCCCGTCCGATTCCCGGTATCCCAACCCGCAGAAACATCAACGGGATCAGTTTCGCTGTAGCGAACACGACGGGCGTGCTCGCAGCACTTCTCATAGACCGACCAGATGTACGAACCGCCGAAGCAGCATTGGATGTCCTGAGCGAGGGGAGCACCTCCACTAGAGCGGACCCATAACAGGCCGTGAAAGCATTCCCTCCAGGCTGTTTTCGCGCTAGTTCAATCCCCCCTGCTCGCTCACTGAGCCGATGGCGCAACGTCCGTCGGCCTGTCTGAGTGTAGGATATGAGACACCAAGCTGATCGAGATACGAATCGTAACGATCGGGATCATAGTAATACTTCCGCATTTCCTCTCGAAAATTCCCCATAATCTCGGCATTCATTTCGGTGGCAGGCTGGTCAGATGGCCGGATGAATGGCGTGTACTGGATTTCCCGGTTCTGGATGTTCTCGAAGTAATCCCAAGCCATATCAACCAGGTCAGGCTGGACTATGAAGTCGAGAAGTGTCATTGCCTGTGCGATCGCTCCCTGCGTTGCTCCTTTATGAGCGATCGGCGTTGCCATGGCCATGGCGTTCGCCCAGTGATGACCAGGGAGACCGGGGATATTTGACGGAAAAGACAGTGTCGCCGTTGGTACATTCCATGAGATGTCACCGATATCGTCAGCGAACCCCGCGGTTCTCTGGGCTTCCGTAAGCGCAGGCCTGAGGACTGAGAGCTCCGTGGCTAAACCAGTCTCTGAGCCCCCGACCTCTCTCTGTGTTGCTCGAGCAAAGCGCTGGTCATCCTCAGTCCACTGGGGAAGCCCAACCTTCTGGATATTCTCATACATAGCCTCAGCGATCACCTGGTTAAAGTGACCAGGCCATGCGGTACCAATGATACGGACATCGTCAAGAACGGTACCAGTCATCATTGCTGCGCCTCGTGCGACCGAATCCCCAATCGCAAAAAGATCCCTGATTTGAGGATAGTTCTTCTCTCGAAAGTAAAACCAGATTGAAGCCTTGGACGGCACAACGTTGGGTTGGTCTCCCCCGTCATATACTATAGAGTGGGAACGATGTTGAGTGCGTAGGTGTTCACGGCGGAAGTTCCAACCAACTTCCATCAGATTCACGGCATCAGCAGCACTCCGTCCCCTCCAAGGAGCACCTCCAGCGTGTGCAGCAGATCCTTCAAAAGTGAACATCGCTGAAATGAGACCCGTACCAGGTGTCATGCCCCAGCTAGTCGAAAGATTGTTACCGACGTGGGCATAGAGGACGATGTCTACGTCTTCGAACATGCGCTCCCGCACGTAGTAGGCCTTCGTCGCGACAAGCTCCTCTGCGACTCCCGGCCAGATCTGGATCGTTCCCTGTAACCCTTCCCGCTCCATGAGCTCCTTCACCGCGAGCGCGGCTGTAATCTGAACAGCCATACCCGAGTTATGTCCTTCTCCATGACCGGGTGCCCCTTCAACGAGAGGAAGATGACAAGCTACTCCAGGCGTTTGCGACGCCTTGGGGATGTTGTCGATATCTGTCCCCAAAGAGATCTTGGGTCGCCCTGAGCCCCAGGTAGCAACCCATGCAGTGGGGATACCAGCAACACCCTCTTCCACTGTGAAGCCATTTTCCCGAAGGAGATCTACGACGTAGGCCGATGTTTCAAACTCCTGAAAACCTAGTTCAGCGAAACTGAAAATCTGATCCACGATATTAGCTGTGAATTTCCTCCGGCCATCGATCGCCTCGGCAAGCTCACTCTTCCAGCCATCCAGCTGACCTAGTTGGGCTACGGAACCACTCGGCACAGCAAGCGCAGCTACGACGGCCCATGCCGTCGCGATGACACACCGACACGTGGGTGAAGACATGTGGGGCTCTCCTACGGAAGCAGTTAGCTCTACCACAAGATGAGATGACTCCAGCCCTCCGGCGAGAGTCAGCATCCAGATATTGTGAGCCTACCCCAATCCTCCACGCCACAAGACGAATGAGCAATTCCACTGCAGTTTACCCCTAGTCAGATATGTATCATGCTCCCTTTATGATCCAACTCACGTCCAAACAGCGAGCTCACCTCCGAAGCCTCGCGAACCGACTGAAACCCGTCGTACACGTGGGGACGGACGGAGTGAGCGACATACTCCTGGCATCAGCATCGGAAGCCTTTAATAAGCGTGAGCTAGTTAAGGTCAGAGCACAGGAAGGAGCACCAAAACCCATCCGGGAGATCGCTAACGATATCGCCACTGGACTCTCCGGAGTTCATGTCATCCAAACGATTGGACACATCGCGATTCTATATCGTCCACATCCGGAGCACCCTCAAATCCACCTATCTGAATCGAATCAGGGTTAGGCAAATGTCCCGAGCATTCATCAAGGAAGATTCTGACGAGCCAACCCCGGAGTATCGGCTTCCCGATCCCGAATCACCTTACTACAACGAGGCAGCGGCCTGGGCCCTCATCCAGGGTGCAGATCAGGGAGACTCTCGAAGTGCGGAGTTGGCCACTGGCTACCGTTGGGGTGAGGAAACTCTGGTCCCGTATGTCCTGTCGATCCTTACGGAAGCAGAAAATGCTGGTGAGGATCGGGTTACTCAGCTAGCACAACGGTTCCTTGAGGCTGCCGGGCAATCCGAACCCTCGTGAAACTCAAGCACAGAAAAACGCCCCGCGAGCCACGTGGGGCCGCGAGGCGTTTTTTTTCTACTATGTCCAGAGGGGCTGCAGCAGCGTCAGGCGGCCCCCAGGGGTCTAACCATAGCTCAACACGAAACGCAGTTATTGTTGTTCTTAGAACCGAGACCCATAAGAAGTGTCACAGCATTCAAATGCGGTGGGATTCGTGATACAGGACCATTCGCCAAATCAGCAGTAGTCTGTCCACGCCGATTTAGCACACTAACATCACCTCCTTGACTGACGAGATAGAGAATCATCTCGTTATCACCACGGCCCGCGGCATTGTGGAGAGGACGGTATCCATTGTGGTCTGGCTGGTTAACGTCGGCGCTGAGTTCCTCAATGAGGTATCTCACTGACGGGATCCAACCATCGGGCATAGCCCGATGTGCATTGCCCGCAAAACCCTCACCATACCCAGCACCCGCAGCGGCATTGATCGGAAATATTCCTGGCCCGCCGTCTACATACGGTGGTAAGCCCGATGGGTCAGCGTTTATCTCACGGATCGAATCCGCACGCTCAACGCGCTCAACGAGTTCCCGTCGCCTCTCGGCTGAGATTTCCGCCAACTCATCATCCGGGAATTCCGCCCGTTCAGCTTCCGGCAGCTCGTTTCGTACCGAAGTAAGAAGCTCTACCCGCTCTTCAGCAGACAGCGGATCGAAGTTGGAGTCGTCAGATATCTGACTACGCGCCGAACGAGCTCCCGTGTCTCGGGGTCTCCTTCGCCTTTGTTCCGGAGCGATTGTTGGTATCGTTGGATCAGCACCATACTTAACTAACAGACGCATCGCCTCCACATCTGCCCCATATGCCGCACGCCAGAACGCCGTGGAGCCCTTTGTGTCTACCAACCCACAGTTCCGGTTACCGCATCCTCCATAGACCATGTACCAAGGATGCATAGTGGTGCGTGCGTCAGGCTCAGCTCCACCCTTTAACAGTGCTTCGAGAACTTCTACATACGTAGCATTCTGCAGGTGGTGTTCCTGAGGTTGAGGGAACCGCGTCCGAGGCTGCCACTCACTGTTTACTACACTCCACAGGGGTGCAACACCATTAATGTTAGATGCCAGGTTGGGATCTGCCCCAGCTCCAAGCAACATCAGGGCCATATCGTACTGCCCATTGATTGTGGCCATCAGTAGCGGGCTTGTAGCGTCACTCAGGCTGATCTGGTCGACGTCAGCCCCGCCATCAAGGAGTACTCGCGCCACTTCCAAATACCCCTGGCGAGCAGCATGCAAAAGTGCTGTCATACCACCTGTCGCAGTGATACTGGGTGACCCTCCCCTCCTATTGTCGTCGTCCTCTTCTTCTTCTTCTTCCTCCTCTTCCAAGACCCCATTCTGCATTACATCACGGCCAGCACGCAGGGCCGCCTGTAACTGACTTGGCTTAACAAAGCCAGTAGCCTCGCGGATAGCGTCAAGGACCTCACTCTGTCTTTGGCCAGCCGCACGGTCTAGTTCCCCTTGTTTCTGGAGATCGACTACCGTCGTTGTGATCCCAGGTTTTGCCCCATGTTCCAATAGCTTCGCTGCTGCACCAGCCCTATTAAGTGCCGACGCGAAGACTAGGGGAGTCTGACCAGAGGCTGCCTCTAAGGCATCCACATCAGCACCATACTCAATCAGAACTTCAAGCACATCGGTCTGACCGGAAGCCGCAGCGAGATGGATCGGCGTCGTACCAGCCGGGGAGGTCTCGACTTGAACCTTGGCACCCTGCTCTAGGAGACGACGTGTGACGAGAGCACTTCCTGCTTTGCTGGCAAGATGCAAGGGGGTGTAGTGACCAATACGAGTCACCGCGTCTACTCGGCCACCAGCATAGAGAAGTATCTCAACCATCTCGGTCTCGGCACGCTCAGAGGCCCAATGCAAGGCCGTCATCCCATCGCCCTGCGCAGCGTTTACATCGGCTCCCTGTCTCAGGAGACTACGGACAGCTTCTAGGTCACCGTTCATTGCAGCATCAGCGACCGGCGCCTCAGGAGGCGTAGCCGCGGTAAGCGCCATGACTACCGCCAGCGCCCCTAAAACTCGAAAGGGCAGACCCTGGTTCATTCTATATCCTCCGGCTTCGTTCAGCATTCGTGTTCAGTCTCTCGTGTGCTCTCTGATCTCTGAGCTAGAAAGAGGTCGCAGCTACGGGCGGTGTAGCAAGGGAGAAGGCCCCGTCACTGTCTCCGAAACTCTCGATCTCTTCGTGCCCCAGCATGTGAAGCAGCGTAAGCATCACGTTAGCCATCGGCGTGTCGTCAGCCGCTTGGAGATGCACATTACCTGCTAACTGCCCGTTGGCGTGGCCCATCAAAATCAGCGGGCAGCGCCGATGGTTGTGGATATTGGCGTCGGCCATCGGAGAGCCCCACATGATCAGTGACTTCTCCAGAAGATTACTGTCACCTACGACTGAGTTCTGCATCTTTTCAAGGAAGTACGCCATCGTTCCAAGACGATACTTGTTGATTACATTGAACTCGAGGATTGCCTCTTCGCGACCGCCGTGATGCGAGGCCGGATGGAAGGGTCTCGTTGAATCGCTGTCCGGGAACACACGGTTTTGGGCGTCGCGGCCCGTCTTGAACGAGATCACTCGTGTCATCTCTGTCTCAAGGGCAAGCACCTGGAGGTCAAACATCATCTCCATGTGCTCCTTGAACGTGTCAGGCACCCCCGGCGGTGCTTCGGGCAAGGCCCGCTCTTCTCCGCTGGAGTTTCCCTTTTCGATCATCTCGATCCGCCTCTCGATCTCTCTGACGTTATCGAGGTACTTGTCCATGCGTTGCCGGTCGACAGCCCCAAGGTCACGCTTGAAAGACGCGACTTCGTCCGCGATCCAGTCGAGGATACTCGCGCGCTCAGCTCTCCGCTCAGCACGTTCTTCGGGACTGGACCCAGCACCGAAGAGCATGTCGAAAGCGACTCTCGGGTCGCGAATCATCGGCATGGGCTCACTGGGGGAAGACCAGCTGATCGTATCAGTGTAGGCACAGGAATAGTTGTAGGTGCAGCCGCCCGATTGATCGAGATTTTCAATACAGAATTGCATCGAGGGGAGCGGAGTGTCCTGCCCGAAGCGTTTCGCGTAAATCTGATCCAGCGACGGGGTCCCAACCCAGAGGTCTGAGCCCTGTGTCTGTTTCGGATGCGACTGCGTCAGGAACACTGCGCTCGACCGGAAGTGGTCCCCTCCGACCTCCGGTGCGGACAGCGGCTCAGCCATCCTAACATCGGTGTTGCTGATCAGCGTAAGGTAGTCCCGGTAGGCTTCAAGTGACTTTGCTGGGTGATCAGCGATGAGCTCGAAGTCACGACCCACCGTCTCGGGAGCGTAAAGGTATTGGGTCGCACCCCAGTCATTACACCCGGCGAGGCCATGCACCTCCTCGATGCAGATCAGGGGCATCTTATCAGCCGCGAGGGACGCACGACCAGAATCGCTGAGTCTCCCGGCAGGTACCATTGCGTCAAGGAACGGTAGGGCAACACTGGCACCCATACCCCGAATGAAAGTCCGCCGCTCGATGTGCTTACCTGTAATGAAGTGCATCTTTTGGTCTCCTGACCTATGTCTTACTGCTTAATCACTAGTGGTTGGGGGAGTTTTCGTCCTCCCCCCCTGCGGCTGCGCTAGCTAGCACCGCCTGCTTCATTTGGAACGCATCACTCCGTATAACGCCCAGAATGAATGAAGATAGTCGGTATTCATTTTTCTCCGCGGTACGGGCAATCTCTCGAACCACAGGTTGATCATAGTACTCGATGCGGCGGCCGAGGGCATAAGCCATCAGGTTCTCTGTGAAGTTCCGAACGAGCGGAATCGGCCGCTTTAGCAGCGCATCGACTAGTTCCGCAGGCGTGGATACCGGTGTCCCATCATAGAAGTCGCCACGGGTGTCTAGCGGCATCCCGTTCTCATTAAGTCGCCAACTACCCGTCACATCAAAGTTATCAAGTGCAAGACCGATCGGGTCCATCATGCTGTGACAAGAGCTGCAGACTGGGTTTGCTCTATGAAGCTCCATCCTCTCTCGCGTTGTCAGAAACTTGCCATCAGAGACGGTTCCTGTTTCATCCAAATCAGGTATACCCGGCGGTGGTGGCGGTGGTGGCGATCCCAGCAGAACTTCCATGACCCACTTCCCACGGAGCACCGGAGAGGTACGGTTCGCAAGCGATGTGAGTACTAACACACTCCCGTGACCCAGGAGTCCCCGGCGCTTATCATCCAAATAATCAACGCGGCGGAAATGGTTCCCGGAGACACCGGGAATTCCATAGTGCCTCGCAAGTCGCTCGTTAACAAACGTGTAGTCCGCGCTGAATAGTTCCAGAAAGCTCTTGTCTTCATGGACAAGGTTATGAAAGAATAGTTCTGTCTCGCGCTTCATCGCATCCGCGAGATTCTCATCGAAGTTCGGGTAGAAGTTCGGATCCGGACGAATTTTATAGAGATCCTGTAGCCGGAGCCAAAGCCCGGCAAAACGCGTACCTAGCGCTTCAGAACGCCGGTCAGCAAGCATCCTCTTCGCTTGATTCTCGAGCTCTTTGCCCGAGAGTTCCTCTTCCGCCGCGATCTCAAGCAACTCAGCATCCGGAGGCGTGCCCCATAGGAAAAAAGAAAGCCGCGAAGCAAGGTCTAAGTCCGACAATCGATATGTTTCACCGGGATCCTTGTTCTCAGGCTCCCGCTCCAACCGGAAAACGAAGCGCGGACTTGCAAGCACCGCCTCTAGCGCCCTCCGCACCCCAACCTCAAAGCCACCATGCTGAGAGCCGTCAGCGTAAAAGTTCATAAGGCCTGATATGTCGCTATCAGACACCGGACGCCTGTAGGCTTCACTAGCGAGGCGTGACACAACCTGCCTTGCGCATGCTAGTTCCTCACTCGGCACTGTTGGTCGGCAAGAAAAGATCTTGGACCGAGTAGGGGTCTCGGAGATACCAGTAGTGTTATAGGGACCACTAATGATTAGGTCTCTTACGTGCGGTAGCGATGTGATCCCATTTCCTCCGGAGCCGCCACCTGCCAGCGACCACTCATGTGGACGAAGGAGATCCTCGTACGGACCATCTGCACGGCGGATGAACGCCGCCGAAACCTTGTGTTGTCCTGCACGAAGCATGATCGGTTCAGTCCGGATTCCCGCTCCACCACGACCGTCTGCCCCGGCTCCTGAACGTGTGTAGTGAAGGAGGGCAATTCGCTCGCCATCGATCGATATATCTATGTCTTCAAGTCGGGCGTTCCGGCCACCCGTGAATGTGATTCCGAAGACATATTCGGCATCGGTCGGGAAAACATGATCGAGTACGATGCCACCACGGGTACCATACGGGGCTCCTTCCACATGGTCCCAGGGGTGCTGGGAAATGTACTCCGGAAGCTTATAGACCTGGTCCACGGCCGGGGCGTTCCTGTTACCCAAAGCCCATCGGCTGATTTCACTCGCAGCGTTGAGATACGATTCAAGTAGGGTGGCCGAAAGCGACTGTACATCAGCAATATTATCGAAGTTGGCACTCATCTGGTCATTCTGGAGCCATTCACTTGCATCGACCTCAAGGAGGAGGAGGTCCCTTATGGCCCGCTCATACTCAGCTCTATTGAGACGCTGGAAGGTCCGAGTACCCGGGTTCGGGTTCCGTGATACCCTTGAATCGATCACGCGCTCAAGCTCCTCGACGACCGTCTGGAGCGTATCACCACCGGGCCTCCTTACACCAACCGGGGGCATCATTCCAGCTCTCAGCTTACGGATCATCCGTTCGGCGATTTCAGCGTTCTGATCGGCTTTATCGGTGTCGAAACCAACCAACGAGAGATTTCCGCTCAGGCGACGGTCATTATGACACCGCACGCAAGTGCCCTGGATTACATCGTTCGGCGATACGTCTCCACTGACTTCGTGAGGGCTCGCTACCAGCCAGGAAGACTTATAAACACTGGATTTTTGCGATACTGAGCCCACTTTGCCCGGGGCTCCTGCGAGCACGAGCATCATACCCAGCGCGGTGGTAGAAAAGACAATATTTTTCATTATGGGACAGACTCCCCCAAACAAGCCTGTTCTCAGGCTATCTGGTGGCCTACTAACGGGCAAGGACTATGCAGGTTACACGCTTGGGTGTTGCGTCTAACCCCAAGAAAACCGAAACTGCTCTTAGCATGTTGGTATGAGCTAGCCAGCAGGCACCTGAGTAGCTCCACACAGGAGGTAACAGATGGACGTGAGGCGTTCTTTCTCCCGACGGCAATTCATGGGTGGAGCAGCCACGGCGCTGGGTTACCTGGGGTTAAAGCCGGGTGCAGAGCTTTTGGCTGCTGAGATCGATGAGACGGTAAGGTTCCCGTTCGCACGCAGGCTGGATGACCCTTATGACTCTCTCGCTCACCTAAACTCGAATGAGAACCCGTGGGGGCCTTCCAAGAATATGCTGGAGGCCATGAATGGAGCTTGGAAGTATGCCAACCGCTACGGATACCCTGATGGGAATATCCAGTCGGCGATTGCCGAGCATCATGGAGTAAGCAGGGATCACATCCTTATGGGCGCTGGCTCAGGCGAACTCCTTAAAGTCGTCGGGCTCACCTTTATGAGTCCTGGGAAGAAGGTTATTGGTGTCGAACCGACTTATAGTACCGTTTATAGGCATGCTACTGACCTTCGCGCGGATGCAATCACGCTGCCGCTTATGGAGGACTACCGCCAGAACATCCCGGAGATGATCCGTACCATTAAGATCAATCACCGTAACGTTGGCTTTGTCTTCCTCTGTAATCCGAACAATCCAACTGGTATAACTGTTACAGCAGCAGAGGTAAGGCAGTTGCTGGACAACATCCCTGAGGACGTACCCGTGCTCGTCGATGAAGCCTACCACCACTTCGTGCAAGATCCAGCTTATGCGGAGTCCCTCCCATATGTTCTAGAGGGGCGCAACGTGATAATCACACGCACGTTCTCGAAGATTTATGGTGTCGCAGCGATGAGACTTGGATACGCCATTGCGAAGCCAGAACTCATCGACCGTATGCGCCCATACAGCACCGGCTCTGTCAATGCACTTGTAAAGTGGGGCGGGGTGGCAGCCTTGAAGGACAAGGAGTCCGAGAAGTGGGTGTTGGATAAGACCGTTGAACTCCGGGAAAAGATGATCGCCGGGGTCAAATCAATGGGATTCGATGTCCTGCCGTCTAACACCAACTTCTTTATGATGCATACGGTTCGGCCATCGTCCGAATTCAGATCTGCTTTCCGTGAGAGAGGGGTTGCGGTAGGTCGTGACTTCCCGCCCATGCTTGACTGGCTCCGGGTCTCGGTCGGTAACGAGGAAGAGAATGAGCGGTTTATGCAGGCGTTGAAGGAAATCGCCTAGCCTAAAGCAAATACAACCGCGAACTGGAAGGGCAATGATGAGGACGGCTAAGAGCACGTCCCCACGAGGCGCCCGGGGCCGAATAGCTCCGGGCGTTCTGTGGTTACTGGTAATAGCTACGCTCTCCGGGAAACAAGATCTCAGGGCGCAGGAACCAGTCGCCTGGGGAGAGGAACTCGTTTTTCATACGTTTTCAATCGCTGCGGTTGATCCCACGACCGGTGAGTCCGGTGTGGCCGTGACTACGCGCGTTCCTTGCGTAGGAAACGGAGTACCGTGGGTACGCGCTGGGGTCGGCGCTGTGGCAACACAGGCTTCTACACGGACGGCTTACGGTAAAGAACTGCTCGATATGCTCGAGGAGGGCTTGAGCCCTCGGAACGCTCTCGATCGGGCCATGGCCGGGGACCCAGAGTCAGAGCGTCGGCAAGTTGGTGTCGTAGCGCTAGATGGTACATCAGCTCAACACACTGGAACCGGACCCAGTTATTGGGCCGGCCATCGGTCAGGGCTGAACTACACTGCTCAGGGCAATGTGCTGGTCGGGCCGGAGGTGGTCGATGCTGTTGCGGAGTCATTCGAGGCGACCGAGGGCTCGGAACGTCATCTGGCGGATCGGCTAATCGAAGCGCTAGGGGCAGGCCAAAAAATGGGCGGTGATCGGAGAATGGGTCGCCTACAGTCTGCGGCAGTGATCGTCGCTGACCCACGAGAAGGTCGCTCCCGACGTGCCGACGGAATCACCGCAAGTATCAATGTCTGTGAGCACCCCACTCCGGTCGCAGAGCTGCGGCGAGTGTACGCTACAATCTCGGGGACCCTAGGCTACCGTACACTCCAGCAATACACAGGTAACGATGTTTGGCAGGTGAAGCTGATCATGCACGTACTCGACTACTACCGCTCAGATGCAGAAACTTTAGAGCAGGAGGGTAACTGGCGGCTTTACGATGCTGAGATCATCTCAGCGGTAGACGAATTCCGCTCAGACCAAGGCCTATCAATTCCCAGCTCAGGTAGCAGCCCCCCCGGGTTGGTTGACGCAGACACGGTCGAGCGCATGTGGTCCGAACTCGAGTCGGCGGGCGAGGCAGCTGAGCTCCGCCGAGTCATCAGGGAACTGACAGCGGTCAGGAGATAGGGTCTAGCTACCCGGACCGAAACTACGCGCCCGCACTGAAGGTTCCTGATCGGCTACGCCGATGATTCAAGCCAGGTCGTCGTCGCCCCAAGATTGATCGCGAGGTGCTCTCCGTGCGTGTTAGGTGCGGCACCATGCCAGTGCTCCTCATCCGGACCGATCATAACGAGATCACCCACTCCTAGGGCTAGCTTGTGGCCCATTCGATCTACTACGGAACAGGTGCCACTCAACCCGAGGAGCAGTTGGAAGTCATCGTGACGATGCCAGTTCGTGCGACCCCCTGGGTCAAATCGAACTCGGTAAAGGCGCACTGGCATCTCGTCGTCAGGGCCCAACAACCGCTGGAACGTGCCGGATAGCACAAAGTTCTCGGGGTTCACCGCACTCCGAGGTCGACTCGCAGATTCGATCAGTCTCATAGGCTTTCCGTGGGAATTAGACAACGTGGCTACCCTAGCAGTAACCCCGTCAGGTGATCTCAGTCCGGAGCCTCCAGCACCAGTGCCTCTGCCTCCATCTCAACGAGGTATCCATCTCCGATTAATCCTACACTCACGAGGGTATTTGTGGGCTGGATATGCCGGAAACGCTCACCATGTGCACGGGCCACGGGCTCCCATATCTCGGGGTCAGCGATATAGATCCGGCTCCGTACGACGTCCTCAAGCCGTCCTCCAAGCGACTGGAGAGCACCCTCGATCTTATCGATACAAAAGTGCGTCTGTGACGCGGGGTCACTCCCACCGATGAGCCTGTCCCTATGAGTTGCTGTCGTGCCCGAGACGAGGATACGATCCCCCTGCCTCACCGCTCGCGCGAAACCGGCAATGTTCTCCCATTTCGTCCCGCTGAGCGCGATCGTCCGGCCTTCCTGGATTATTCTCGTCGGGTAAGGTGAAGGAAACTTGTCGAAGTGGTCACTGAGGTCCCCAGCAGCCGTCAGGAATGGCGGCTTCCTATACTCGTCACCGCAACCGCCTGGGATCTGCAAGAATTCGCTTCGGGCATGTTCGATTTCATCGAGGGCAGGTCTATCCAGCTCAAAATCGAAAAGGCGCAGGTTGTCTTCGATGTGCTCCCGCTTACCGAGCCGAGCTCCGATAATCACACCGGCCACAGAGGGTGCATCCAAAATCGCCCGAGACGCCACATTCGCTACCGACACCTCGAGACGCCTCGCTACTCTTTCCAGAGCTTTGAGCAGGGCTTGAAACTTGTCCCATCCACCGGCAGCATTGATGAAGCGCTTGTACTTCATCTGAGACCATGTCTCGAGCGACTGGAAGTCGGGCTCGGGAACCCCCACCCAGTGCTCCGTAAGAAAACCTCCCGCAAGCGTCCCAAACGCCAGCAGCTTGATGTCATGCTGCAAGCAAAGCTCGGTCATCGCACCGCCGGCTCGCTGATCGAGAAGCGAGTAACAGACCTGGTTCGAGGCAATATCCACACCACTGTTGAGGAGCATCGCTAGATGGGTGGAATCTGTGTTGGTAACCCCTAGATGACGGATCAAGCCTTCCTCTTTTAGCTCCTGAAGACAGAAAATGCAGTCAAGCCAACCCGGGTCTGCATAACTCCAAGCGTGAAACTGGAGTAGATCAAGCTGCTCACGGCCCATACGCTCCAGGGCCAATTCAACCGCCGCGCGTGCCTCTTCTCTTGCTACGGAACCCGGCTTGGGGACCCATTTCGTTAAGAGCTCTGCTGATTCTGGCCAACCCGCCTCATACTGGCCAGCGATCAGCTCGGAGGTTCCATAGTGGTCTGCCATGTCGAATGTCGTGAGCCCAGCATCAACGTATCGACGCATCTCAAGCGCACCCTCTTCCTGACTCATGGAACTGCCCCCTCGCTCCATATCCGCTACCTGCCACAGCCCCGTCAGGATACGCGAGATCTCCAGCCCGGTTGCTAGCTGGGTCCGTTCTACCATCAAGCTATTCCGGCGGAAGAGTCCGAAAGAGAACTTCCGTATCGACCCCACCACGTTTCAGCGCGTGAAGCTCCCGAATGTAGATGCACGTCGCCAGCGCCATCACAATCATCCAAAGAGGTGTCGAACGCAGGTACCATGCCCCGACATCAGCTGTCAGATCCTTCCAAAGATGCACGACCAGAAACGTCCCAAGCAGCACGATTCCAGCCACCGCGACGGGAATCTGGACTCTCCGCGACCGAAGCACAGTCACATCTCTCGCAATTCCCGGATTCCGATGCGGTAGCGTGAGCACTGTCGCACACATGACTATGAAATTCAGGAGCATAGACGTCACGAGGATATCGACTCCCAAGAAGAAGTCGCCGGCAAAGTGGCTGCCGAAGATGCTTGCTGAAGCCATGAGGCCGCTGAGCAAAAGTGCGATATGGGGGGTGTGCCACCTTTGATGGATCCGGGCGACGCTTTTCGGAAAAACACCGTCTTCAGCCCAAGCAAATACGAGCCTAGAGACCGCTAAGAGCATCGCGGGCAAATCATTGATGAGCGCAACTGCTGCTCCAGCGACAATGAGGACCGTCCAGCCCGGTGAAAGGACATATCCAAGCAGCCCGGGGGCAGTAAGGTCCTGAGTTAAAGCGCGTTCCGCGACAAAGCTCCAAGGCACGGTGTGGTACACGGCTGCAGTGAAAAGCAGGTAGAACGTACCCACTGAGACAATTGCGATACCAATCGCAAGTGGAAGGGATCTGCCAGGGTTCTTGGCCTCCCCACCAGCTTGAGCAATCGAGTCGAAGCCTATGAAGCTCGAGAAAAGGAGCGCTGAAGCGGCAAGAAAGCTCGCCCAACTGAACGACGCTTCAGGCTCAGGAGGCACATCGATACCCTCCCGAGCAGCCAGCCCCACTGCGAAATCACCTTGGTCGAACAGAAATCCCGCGACGATCACTATGCCACCGAAAACGAACATTATGAACATCATCGGCACTAGAATCCGCTCATACATTCGGAGTCCTAGCAAATTGATCGCTACCGACAACCAGAGGAAAACCAGGGCGAGGCTTACACGCACTCCTGGCGTGTCGAGCGCCGCAGCAAGCCCATCGATACCCAGAGCCGAAACAATATCCCTCAGGAACGGAATCAAGATATATGAGACCACACCAATCGCTACGGAAATCCCGAACCACTGAGAGAAGCTCGCAACAAACCCGAGGTACGGGTTAAGACCGCGGCTCGCGTAGATATAGCTCCCCCCAGCCCTCGGCATTGCTGATGCTAGGATAGCATATGCGAGTGCAGCGAGGACGGCCGGGACAGCTGAAAACACATAGGCTGCCATCACGTGCGGGCCAATACCCGGCACGCTCCTCTGGATCATGAATGGCAGAACGTTGATCGCCGCTCCGAGCATGGAGCAGATCCCCGTCGCAGCCAGCCCCAATAGTCCGAGTTGGCGGGTGAGACCGCTCAACGGCGGTACCACCGTGTTCTCCGTCACGCCTTGGCGCCAGAACGTCCTGCGGTGGCAGAGATCCGGGGTAGCACGATGAGCGTCATCGTCGCCGCGGTCACAGTGCCCAAGATTACGGCCATGCCGAATCGCCTCGTCGGTGGGAACGTCGATAGCGCAAAGATCCCGAATCCTGCACAGATGATCACACTAGCCCGCAGCACAGGGGCTCTAATCTGCTCCAGTGCCCTGCCCCATGGGAGCAGTTCTCCTCCAGCATCCAACGTACGGACCCGGACAACTAGGTGGATCATCGAATCGACTCCCATAGCAAGCGCGATGTTCGCAGCTGGGGACGTGATTATGTCGACCGCGACGCCGAGGTGTCCAAAAACACCGAGCACCACAACTGGGACAGCTGCAAGACAGATCCACATCCGAGATGTCGTCATGGCAGAACGGGACACGATGAACCCGATTACCAGGAATAAAGCCAGTAGGCCACCGATCCCGAGCCTGAGGCTCGACTTGATCAGCTCTCCGAGTTGAGCTTGAAGATCATAGAGGCCTCCGATCACAACCGGTTCAAGTCCCGCGTCGACGACATTCGCCCTTAACCGCGCCATGATGTCCTGACGGGAAGGTTCCTCGACGGTCTCCCGCATACGCAGGAAATAGTGACCCTCGTCACGGGTCGCGGTGACGTATCCCAGCCCGACACTGCCGAGCTGTGGAGTCGACGCCATGTCGAGGAGGACCTCCAGGCTCAAGAAACCTGCAAATGGAAGTGTCCGCGCGTGCTCCAGAAGCACTGTCGGTGATAGCACTACGCCGACCGCGGAATCCGCTTCAAGCGAAGCCTGCAGGACCTGCATCTTTTCGAACACGGGATTTGAGTCCAGACGCGCTCCCTCGGCGTCTCGAATCACAATGTCGAGTGTGCTGCTTCCTCCGTCCGTGTCGATTTGCTCGAGTCCGTCACGCAGAGGATCACCTTCGGCAAAGTAGGTGAGCAGCCCTGGGTCGGTGTCAACACGCACTACACCTGCACCGAGCAACAACACTATGACTCCTGCTACACCTGCAACCATACCTGCCCGCCTGGGGATCGTGCCGGTTGCGATCGCTGGAAGCTTCGAGGTACGGACCTTAGCCCATCGTCCAAGAAACGAGGGGTAGGCAGAGTAGGCGATTGCCATAGCCGTAAGTGCGCCGATTATGCCTGCAACTCCCAGTTCTCGTAGAGGCCTCGCCGATGCTATTAGGAGAGAAGCGAAACCAAGCAGCGTAGTCGTCATGCTCCAGAATGAAGCCTCAAGCGTGTCTCGGATTGCATGTTGAACAGCAAAAGCCCGGTCGGTGTGCCCCTCAGCAGCTCGCAGCCAGTTCGCCGTCATGAAGACGACGTGCGAGAGGGTCAGAACAAAGACAATCGTCACCAGGTTGGCTGTCAGCAGCCCAATAGTGACGCCTATTGCCTGCGTTATAAGAAGCGTCAAACTCACAGAGATAAAGCAAGTGGCCAGGGTTCCCACGACAATTGCAATGTCGCGGTAGACGGCCGCGATCAGCAGACCGAACACTAGGACAGCGGCGAGACTGAAGACGATCAGATCACGGTTGAGATTCCGCCGGATCAGCTCGACAATCACCGGTACACCGGACATCACGATGCCGAGTTCCGGTGCTTGGTGGTTATCTATAACCTCCTCAATTCTCGGAATAAGGATTTCGGGATCTGTTTCGTCCGCCGATAGCACGATGTTGGTGGCAGCAGTATCTGGCGTAAGTAGGATTCTGCCGAATAGAGGGCTGCGGACAGGATCGTCGGTCGTGATACTGTACCCACCGACCACACCCTCGATTTCTAGGAGTTCGGTCGTAAGCGCTTCGATTCGGTCCTTATATGAGTCTTCCGCGCCTTGCAAACGGGCGACTCGGAGAATGATCTGTGGGCTCGACGGATAGGTTTCATTAATCTTCTGCGACGCCTGGAGTTGAGGATCATCCTCAGAGAAGAAGAAGTCACCCTCAACACGTGGGCTCAGATCTCCAAAACACCAGACCACTCCGAGACTGAGGGCCGCCGCAAGAAGTGCGATCCAGGCAGACGCAGGATGCGTCCAGAGTCGAGGCAACACTCTGCTAGATCCAACTTCGAATTGAGGTCAAGATCCGTCCTGTGAATCCAGCTGTCGCAAACAATTCATCAAGCTCATGACTTCAACTTGCACACATACGTAGCCTGTTGTCAGGTCCCCACTCCTCAAGTGAGGCGGTACCCCACTGTCTACCTCCCCACTTGATACAGGTCACTTAGGACACGAAGCTTGCCAATCCAGTTCATCGCCCCGGAGGCCCTCGTGCTGCGTCGTCTCTACTCCTCACTTGCAATCGCATTAGCGGTGCTTGTCTCAGCCACCGCCCTACCTCTCCCCGCCCAGACCCTATTCGGCGGGTATCCGAGCGCTCGGATGGGAGGAAACTATATGCACAACTTTTATTTCCCACCGGCG
>JYMV01014677.1_pt1 | contig 20340 bp, 15 predicted proteins | sample 338911 | NCBI WGS metagenome assembly JYMV01 (sample SAMN03354496, study PRJNA234377) | hydrothermal vent metagenome | biome: Deep sea; feature: Hydrothermal plumes at the Eastern Lau Spreading Center, Western Pacific Ocean; material: Seawater | place: Tonga | collected 2009 | depth 2000 m m
ATTGAGGTGAATTGTGAAGAAGCTGAAATTAAGGATTATGATAGTAATAGCGAAGTAAAGGTCAGTGAAGACTAGCAAGGATGAAACAAACGATGTAAGGGTTAAAACTTGATCGAATTGAATTTCTTTAATTGAAGATAAATAAGGTTGAAATAAATATTGTTTTTTATAAAATAAAATAACAGCCAAATGAGGGTTTACATAACTTTAATTATAGTTTCCGCACTTTTTTTAAATGCTTCTTATGCCCAACCTGCTGATTGTATTATGGAGCCTGGCGATTCTATTTATGGCGAACCTTGTGATGATTGCCCCCAGGGAATGACACCAACATTGATGGACGGTATGGCATATTGCTTTGGCTGTGGTGCCAACAGCAACCGCCATAACAAATCTTGTGATACTATTTGTGACGGACAGGCAAGCGTATTTGCCTATGATGGAACGCCCCCCTATTCTTATCTGTGGAATACAGGAGAAACAGACAGCGTTATCTCCGGCCTTTGTGCCGGCACCTATATTTGTACAATTACAGACGATGTGGGTGCTACCGATTCAGTAAGCATCGTTCTCCTGGATTCTTTAATTATTGTCAACACCAGCCCTGTCGCTGGTCCGGCAGCGGTATACAGCGGCGATACTGCCACCTATACGGTAAACAACAATACCGGCTCTTACTATACCTGGTCGGCCAGCGGAGGCACCATTATCTCCGGCATTTCTGCCTACCAGGTAACGGTGGTATGGGGTCCTGCAGGCATGGGTACCATCAGCACCTACGAGGTTGACAGCAATTTTTGTGTGGGCGATATCGTAAGCCTTAATGTGGTAATTGGCAGTACCAGCGACCTTGAAGAGAAGCAGGAACAGCCTCAGACAGCAGCCATCTACCCCAACCCTTTCACGGAAAGCACTCTTATAGAGTTTGAGAATACCGCAGGTGCCTCCTTTGAGCTCCGCGTACTGGACCTGTCCGGCAAGCTTATAAGAGAACGCTCCGGTATTACCGGCACGCGCTTTGTCTTCCGCCGCGATGGCATGGCCAATGGCATTTACTTCCTGGAGCTGCGCAGTAAGGACCAGGTATTCCTGGGCAAGCTGGTGCTGGAATAGTTGGGCCTGAATTTGGGCTAAGACAGAAATTTTCCTGGTTGGTATCAACATTCCGGCGTTAATAAGTTTCTCTGGCAATGTGCTTTCAAGCCTCTTTTTATGCTTTTTTTGGGGAAACCATGAAACTATTTGGTGGTAACAGCCGTTCTTCTAAGAAGACACGGAAGGATATTTTTTGCAAAAAATGAACAGAAAGATCAGCCATTTTATTTTAATTCTCTTAATTGGGACAGGCAGCATGTTGGGACAGGCATTTTCCTTTGGCCTTGATAATTCAGCAGTGATGGGGGCAAACAACAAGGACAGCATCCCCAACGATACGCTCATCAAAATAGCACTGATACCGGATTCAATTGTAAAGATGGTTGAATCTAATGCTCCGGCAGAACCTGCAAAAGCAGAATGCCCTGAAGAAAGCGAAATCGTGCTTGAAGAAGAAATAAAGGAGACTCCAGTTGCGGAAAGCGAAGAAGCTGAACTTAAAGATACCATAGCAGCAAAACCCCTTGAGATCCCCATCCCTCCCGGCATCTTTAAGGATAGTGAATTCACCTTCGTTCTGGATGATGCAGCCTTAACGATCATAGACCAGCTGGTAGAAGAATTGTATACAGCACATGCCTGCATAGATACCTTAACAAAGCAACACAACCCTTACGACTTTTGCCCAGACCAGGAACCCATATATACCGCCACAGAATACGAGAAGCGCATTGATTACCTGAATCAGCAAACACCGTTTCCCCTGTCTTACAACAAGGTGGTGCATAAATTTATAGAGCTCTATGCCTTAAGGCGCAGAGACCAGGTTTCCAGGATGCTGGGATTATCAGAGCTTTATTTCCCCATGTTCACTGAATTACTGAGCCAATACGACCTTCCACTGGAGCTGAAGTATCTCGCCATCGTCGAATCTGCCTTAAGACCCAACGCAGGTTCAAGGGCCGGTGCAAAAGGATTGTGGCAGTTTATGTACCGCACCGGAAAGATCTATGGGCTGGAAGTTACCAGCTATACGGATGAGCGATTTGACCCCTACCAATCTACCGTGGCCGCCTGTGAGTACCTTAGTTTTCTGTATGGCATCTATGATGATTGGGGGCTGGTGCTTGCAGCTTATAACAGTGGGCCGGGCCGGGTGAACAGGGCCATACGAAGATCCGGAGGGAAACGCGACTATTGGGAGATATGGCGCCACCTGCCCAGGGAAACAAGAGGATATGTCCCTGCATTTATTGCCGTTAACTACATCATGGAATATGCTACGGAGCACAACATCTACCCCACCCCACCACCCTTTTTAAATCATCAAAGCGACACCGTGGTTGTACGGGAGCGGATCACCTTTGAGCATATAGAAAAGGTTATCGGAGTTCCGGAAGAAGTCCTGGCCTACCTCAACCCAATGTATACCCAAAACATCATTCCTGGAATTGTAGGTGAGTCGTATGCCCTTACGCTGCCAGTAAATAAAATAGGGGATTTTATCAATAACAAACAAGCTATTGTACTTTATAAAACAGAGCAGGAAAGGATCGACAGTGCAGAAAAGGCAATTACCCTGGAAAAAGAAAAGACATTCATGCAGGAAACCAAGCTCACCCACACCGTGCGCTATGGTGAAGTACTTGGGTTGATCGCACAAAAATACAATGCCAAAATCTCAGAAGTTAAGGCCTGGAACGACCTTAGCTCATCCAGGATCTATGTGGGGCAAAAGCTAACCATCTACACCGGCAAAAAGCCAAGCGTGGTAAGCAGCAAGGTTGCTGCATCTGCAAACAAAAAAGCAGAGAGCAAGGATGAAAAATTCAAGTATCACACCATTCAATCCGGTGATACCCTCTGGGATATAGCCAAATTATATGATGGCGTGACCATCACTGAGCTGAAGAAATTAAACCAGATAGACAATGCGAAGAAGCTGAAACCCGGCATGAAGATCAAGATCGCCCCAATTTCCAGCTAAATAATGGTACCGTTTTTGCTGCTAAGAGATTAAATAAACATCGGAAAATGCAGCATCGGTTTTTTCTCTTTCCACTTCTTTTTCTAGCAATTGGCATTCTGATCAGCTCATGCATTGAGGAGCAGAATGCAAAAGTGCTTCCGGGCTCAACGGGAAAATCCGGAGAGCTAATTGTTGTGATCGATGCAAAATACTGGGATAGTAAATTAGGCAAGACTACCAGAGAAGTACTTGGGTTTGAGCATGTCGCTCTCCCACAGCCTGAGCCATATTTTAGTTTGGTAAACATCCCCCATTCTGTATTTAAGGGACTCTTTAAAACCCACAGGAATATCCTGATCCTATCCGTAGGAGCAGGACAAAAAAAGTTGTTGACAAATGTCAAAAACAAATGGGCTACCTCGCAGCTGGTCATATACATATCCGGACCCAATACTGATGCGGTTATTGAGCTCCTAAATGCCAACAAATCAACTGTTGCCGGCGGATTTGAGGTTAAGGAAAGAAATCGATTGCGGGGAAAATTTAAGCGCGTAAGGGACAAGGCCGTTTCCGCAATAATCAAAAAACACCTGAACATTGAATTCTCGGTTCCCAAAGGATATGAAGTTGCAGCACAAGAGGAGAACTTTGTATGGATTCGGAGGGAAACACCAGATATCAGCCAGGGTATCCTGATCTATAAAACAAAATATACTGACGACAGCACCTTTACCTCAACCGCTATTTTAGCTATCCGGGATTCCATTACCAAAGCATACGTTCCAGGTCCCTTGGATGGCTCCTATATGACCTCCATGAAAGACTTCCAGCCACTTGTTAAAGAAATGGATTTCCTCGGCAATTATGCCATGGAGGCCAGGGGCCTTTGGAGGGTGGAAGGAGATTTTATGGGTGGCCCTTTTCTCAGCTATACCCTCCTATCCCCCAACAAGAAAGAAGTGGTCTGTTTGGAAGGTTATGTTTACGCTCCAAAGTATAAGAAGAGAAATTATCTGCGCGAGATAGAAGCCATCCTCTATTCCTATCGTTCGGAATGATCTCAAATGTTTAGAGCCTTCCGGCCAGCACGCAAGATTTTTTAATGTTTTTTATTTCGCCTTCTATTCCAAAAGCTTCAAAGAAAATTACATAGATGCCGATCCTGCCTTTTTCGCCATTCTCCATCGTGCCATCCCATGTATAGGTGCCGGTAGTTCCCAAAAGGTCGTTCTCAACCAGGCCCTTGACCAGCCTTCCTCGGGAATCATAAATATAAATACTGCCCACAAAACCAGGCGTATCAAATTGGTAGCTGATATTCACCACATCATCAAAACCGTCATTGTCTGGGGAAAAGACCTCCGGATTAACGCTTATTTCATCAATAACCGAGTCTGCCGGATTAAACTGGGAATTCAAATAGCCCGGAGTTGCAAAACCAACAGCTTCAGCGGCAGAATGCCAGTTTGTCTTTTCATAAGCCGACCGGTTAAAATCCAACCTTTCCAATGAAACCCCATCTTCGTCATTCAGGAGAGAGAAATGCATGGACACATCATAAGTGAAACTGTCAGAGACCTCTAGCAGGTTGTTTATTAAAATAACTGTACCATCATCATTGCTATAGGTGGGAAAGCCATCCATTTGCAAAAAGGATGAAGAATGGGCCAAAGGGTAGGTCTCTTTAATATTAGCGGTGTCGGTACTTAGCATCACATAATCTCCCGGAAACAGCACATAAGGGCTAGAGGCTATTGGTTCGAAATCATCAATCGTATCCGCTCCCATGGCAGCCAGCTGCCAGCCGTCCAGGTTAATAAACCGATCAGAATTGTTGTAGATCTCAATAAAGTCTGAGCCTGATTCAACTGGATCCGACAGAATTTCGTTGATGATAAGGTCTCCTGGAAGGCCCTGTTCAGGCAAGGCAAAAACAGCGGTGTTATCTGCCCCCAGCAAATTGCCTACACAATCAGATGCGCCTGAAACCGTAACGGTATAGACTACATTCAGCTGCAGCTCTGCGGCAAGGACAAGCTTGATCGTTTTGGAGCTCATCACCGTATCTGAGAGAATGCCGATACCATTGTTAATAGCATAAGATGCAGTAGCAAGGCTCATGCTATCGATAGGCTCATTGAAAGAGAGCAGCACATTAAGAGAATCAATGGCATCTGCCCTGCTTAATACGGGAGCCTGGTTGTCGGGATTGGACCCTGCAACAGAATTCACCTTTCCCGGTGTGCCACCATTTGCATTGACGCATGCTGCCCAATTACTGGATTCAGCACATGGGTTATCAGGGTCTATCATTTCCAGCGACCAGCCCCCATATTCTTTAAAAGCATTGTTATACCAGGTATCTGAATAGCTAACCGAATGCATCAAAAGTCCCGTGCCGCTTCTCAAGCTCAGGTCATCCCCTGAATTATTTAACGACGGCAAGGAAGACACTCCCATTACAGCCCCAAAAGACTTAAATGCATTTGTGTCTGCATTGGCACAGAGAATCAAATATCCCCCTGGAGCCATGAACCCTGCAGGCAAGGATGCGCTGGAGGTGGCATCTGAAAAGGTATATCCCGCTAAATCGATCACCTTATTGCTATTATTATAAAGCTCAATAAATTCTTTTTCCGGCAGGCCTACAGCTGGAGAAGGGTCGGCAAAAATTTCGTTTATCAAGATATCAAATACCTCACCTATATCAGCCAGGAAATAAGAAAACGTTTCAGATGCTGGAGCTGCCATAATATTTCCCAAATTATCAGCGATATTGCTTACGGTAAGGGTGTTAAGAACCCCATTGCCGAAAGCTGTTGCAAACTCCAGGTGCACTACCGACGAATCTGTCATGTCTCTTGTAGCACTTGCAGGACTGCCCAGGCCATTGTCTGCAGAATAGTTGGCCAGAATTTCTGCCGTAGCCTTTGAAACAACCTCGTTATAGAAGACATCCAGGGTGGTGTCAGAAGTTGCTGACACGGAAGACACTACTGGCGGGAAAGTATCAAGCGGTATTGGGCCTATATAAAAATTGTCAAAATAAAAATTAGTTGCGTAGGATTTAGTGTAGTTGGCCTGAACACCTAAATAGTCCATGCTTGTATGAACAGAGTTGTTTCCTGTTGCTTCAACAACATAATTTGTTCCGCCAGTATAATCAGCTGCCAATTCCCAATTTCCTAATTGATCTCTTCTTACTCTCACGTGGGCCTCCCAGCTACTGGAAATTGCTCCATCCGTAGCTCTGCATATTGAACTTGAACTTGTACCGCTTTGTTCAAATAATTCAATGGCATCATTGCTAAGATTCTCTCCAAATCGCAAATAATAACCATTTAAACTTCCAGTTAAGTCCTGCTGATCAGAAGCTAAATAAACTTTTGCATAGTTGTTGTTAGAAGGAGAAAAAGATTCCTTAATATAAAAATGCCATTCTATACTGTCTAAGCTACCTAAAATGTATTGGGTTCTAAGCTGAGACGTGCCAGCAGCAGTATCATTTAATTGTAACTGGTTTGATGAATTGATGATATAATTTGCGTCATCACCTTCCCATAAATAAATGTTAGTAAAATCCCCATCAGAAAAATCATCTGTAAACTGAGAAAAACCCAGGATTGGCAGCAAGGCCAATATAAAACAAAACCAATGCGCTCTTATTATCATCGTTCACAAAAATGTTCGTAAATATAGTATTTTTGAATCGTCTTTTAATTGATAACCCCTTATGGCTTACAAGATTGCAGTAGTAGGTGCAACCGGTCTGGTTGGAAATACGATCCTCCGCGTTTTAGAAGAGAGCGGTATTGATATTGGTGAGCTAATACCTGTTGCCTCTTCAAAATCTGTGGGCAAAGCAGTATTGTTCAATGGGCAATCAATTCCTGTATGCACTGCTGAGGAAGCACTTGCCAGGGACATAGACATTGCCTTGTTTTCAGCAGGGGGAAGTGTTTCCAAGGAATACGCACCAACATTTGCAGCAAACAATACCGTGGTAATAGACAATTCCTCTGCCTTTCGCATGGATGCTGACAAGAAATTAGTGGTTCCGGAAGTCAATGGAACGCTTTTAACCAAGGAGGATCGCATCATTGCCAATCCAAATTGCTCCACCATACAAATGGTCATGGCATTGGCACCTTTGCATAAGGTAAACCCCATAAAGCGGTTGGTTATATCAACCTATCAATCGATAACGGGCACTGGGATCAAGGCTGTACGGCAGCTTGAGGATGAGCGCTCAGGGACGGAGGGGGAAAAAGCTTATCCTCATATCATTGATAAAAACTGCCTGCCCCACTGCGATGATTTTTCGGATGATGGCTACACCAAAGAAGAGCTGAAGCTGGTTAATGAAACCAAAAAAATATTAGGTGATGACCGCATACAGATCACGGCGACTGCTGTTAGGGTGCCGATAGTTGGCGGTCATTGCGAATCGGTAAATGTTGAATTTAACGAACCTATGGAGGTAAGTGTTGTCAAAGAGCTGCTAGATGCAGCTCCCGGCGTTATCGTTCTCGATAATCCTGAAAAGAATGAATACCCCATGCCCATAAATGTAGCCGGAAAGGATGAGGTTTTTGTAGGAAGAATCCGCAAGGACCTGTCCAATCCCAATGCAATAAATCTCTGGATCGTTGCCGACAATCTAAGAAAAGGGGCAGCTACCAATGCTGTTCAGATTGCAGAGCATCTAATTAAAAATGGCCTTGTATAGGCGATCAATCCTCCTTAAAGAACTGCTTTTGGAATAAAATAATGATAAAGATACCTATGGAGATGGCTGAATCAGCAATATTAAATACCGGCCTGAAGAAAATAAATGGCTCCGAGCTCCAAAGGGGGAACCATGCAGGAAATTGTCCTTTTATAATGGGGAAATAAAGCATGTCTACGACCCTGCCGTACAAAAATCCTCCATACCCCCCTTCTTCCGGGAATAACGTCGCTAGCTGGAAGGTGCTGTCTGAAAAGATCATTCCATAAAACGCTGAGTCAATTATATTACCCAGTGCTCCAGCGAAAATCAAAGAAAGGCAAACAACGAAACCCTTGTGAGCTCCTTTATTAATGATGCTCCATAAATACCAGCCAATCCCAAACAATGCTGCAATTCTAAATACGCTAAGGAAAAGCTTACCATAAATCCATTCAAGCTCGAGGCCAAAGGCCATGCCATTGTTCTCGGTAAAATGGATGATAAACCAATCGCCTAATATCTGGTGCTCCTGCCCCAGGTACATATGGGTCTTGATCCATAATTTTGTTGCCTGATCAACAAATAATATTGCAAAAATGATCAGAATTGACTTTTTCAAATTTTTCAGAAGTTTAGTCCTGTTCAGTGGACCTTATACAGAAAGTGTGGTGAGATTTATTGTGCTTTTTTGGCGTCTATGCTTAAAGTAGCATGGGGAACAGCTTTCAATCTTTCTTTTGAGATCAGCTTTCCTGTAACCCTGCAAATACCATAGGTGCCATTCTCAATTCTGATCAAAGCATTTCCGAGATGCTCAATAAATTTCTTCTGCCTCATGGCAAGCTGTGCGTTTTCTTCCTTTGAAAGCACTTCAGAGCCTTCTTCCAAGACTTTAAAGGTAGGGGAAGTATCATCTGTGCCATGGTTGTCATGGCCGGAAATATTTCCCTTAAACACTTCATATTCATATTTTGCCTTTTCGAGCTTGGTAAGAATCAGGGTTTTAAATTCCACTAATTCTTTTTTAGAGTACTTGTTCTTTCTTTGTGTTTTTGCTACAGCCATAATAATTCAAATTTAGATTCATGGTTTGCTATTTTGCTTATTGCACTTTTGAAAGTGCTATAATCGCTTGAATTTCACCATTTATTTCAACAAGCGCACCATCATTTTCAGCAATCTTGTCTTTAATCTCCAGAGAAGAAGCCAGTGTTTCGGCGCAAATATAATTTAAATTGTTATTAATTGCCTCATCTAGCTGCTTATCACTTTTGATCTGGAGCAAGATTTTGTCTGTTACTCTTAGATTCTTGTCCTTTCTAAGGTTCTGAATCTTATTTACCAAATCTCGAGCAATTCCTTCTTCCTTTAATTCTCTCGTTATTGTAATATCCAAAGCAACTGTAAGGTTGCCCATATTACTTACCAAAAAACCAGGTATATTTTCTGAGGATATTTCGACATCCTCATCCTGAATTTCAACATCTACACCTTGAATGTTAAACGCATACGTTTTTTTCTGTTCAATGGTTTCAATAACTTTATTTTCAGAGTCTGCAATATGTTGGGCAATCGCCTTCATTTGCTTGCCATACCTGGGGCCCAGCTTTCTGAAATTAGGCTTGATTTTCTTTGAGAATATCCCTGCATCCGCTGATAAATACTCTAATTCTTTTACATTTACTTCAGATAGGATCAAGTTTTCAACCATTTCCAGCCTTCTTCGAAATTCCTCATTTAATACCGGCACCATCACCTTTTGCAAGGGCTGCCGAACCTTGATTCCTTCCCTTTTTCTCAGGGAAAGCACCATTGAAGAAATATTCTGTGCTATAGTCATTCTCTCTTCCAGATCCTTATCTATTGCTGATTCATCCAGCTTGGGAAAATCACTTAAGTGAACAGATTCTTCTCCACTTAAATCCACATATAGCTTATCCATAAAAAATGGTGCTATGGGAGAAGACAGCTTTGCAAGTGTTTGAAGGCATTGGTCAAGGGTTTGGTAAGCAGCAATTTTATCAGAAGAATATTCTCCTTTCCAAAATCTTCTTCTGCAGAGTCGTACATACCAATTACTCAAATTAATATCAGCAAATGCCTGGATCGCCCTTCCAGCCTTGGTCGGCTCATAGCTGTCGTAATAAAAATCTACCTCTTTAACCAAGGTATTTAATAAGGAAATAATCCACCTGTCTATTTCAGGCCTGTCTTTAATGGGGATGTATTCTTCCTGACCAACATAACCGTCAATATTGGCATAAAGGGCATAAAATGCATAGGTGTTAAAACAGGTGTTAAAAAATTTTCTCTTCACCTCAGCTATTCCACTTTCATCAAACTTGAGGTTGTCCCAAGGCTGGGCATTGGTGATCATATACCATCTGGTCGCATCCGGACCATATTTCTCTACAATTTCGAAAGGGTCAGCGGCATTTCCCAACCGTTTTGACATTTTATTCCCCTCTTTATCCAAAACCAATCCATTGGAGACCACATTTTTAAAGGTAATTGAGTCAAACAACATGGCTCCTATCACATGAAGTGTGAAAAACCATCCTCTTGTCTGATCTACACCCTCAGCAATAAAATCTGCCGGAAAGCTGGATTCAAAGAGTTCCTTGTTCTCCATTGGATAATGCCATTGAGCATAAGGCATAGCGCCTGAATCAAACCAAACATCTATCAGATCCTTTTCCCGTGTCATCTTTTGCCCTTCAGAAGATACCAGAAAAACTTCGTCAACATAAGGCCTGTGAAGGTCAAAATCGTCCGGTATCTGTGCTTTCATAAACCCTGCTTCAATAGATTTAGCTACTTCAGCCCTCATCTCCTCCAGGGAGCCAATGCATAGCCGTTCTTTTTCATCTTCCGTCGCCCAAATTGGCAGTGGTGTGCCCCAAAACCTCGATCTGGACAAATTCCAGTCCTGTAGGTTTTCCAGCCAGTTTCCAAATCTTCCTGTTCCTGTAGATTCCGGTTTCCAATTAATTGTTTTATTTAGCTCCACTAAGCGGTCTTTGATCTGGGTTGTTTTAATAAACCAGGAATCGAGAGGATAGTATAAAATAGGCTTGTCCGTTCTCCAGCAATGCGGATAGGAATGCTCATATTTTTCTGCCAAGAAGGCTTTATTCTCCTCCTTTAGCTTGATAACAATGAGCACATCTGTGGATTTGTAATCTGGAGCATCTACTATCTCCTGATCCTCATACTGTGATTTTACATACCTCCCGGCAAAATCACTTACTTCCTTTACAAACCTGCCTTGCTTGTCTACCAAGGGCATGTCATTACCTTCCTCATCCTTTACCATAATAGATGGAACATTATGCTCCTTACACACGCGAAAGTCATCCGAGCCAAAAACCGAAGCTGTATGTACTATTCCCGTTCCATCTTCTGTTGAAACAAAATCTCCAGGGATTACCCTGAATGCATCACCTTCAGGTTGAACATAGGGCATAAGCTGCTCATAGTACAGGCCAACAAGGTCTGCCCCTTTATACTCAGCCACAATTTCATATGGTATTATTTTATCTCCTGCTGAATAGGAGTCTAATGCTACATCTTCTTGCTCTTTACTGAAAAAGGCATGTGCCAAATCTTTTGCCATAATAATACTAATTGGCAAAAACGTATAGCGATTATATGTTTTGATCTTTACATAAGAAATCTTATTACCAACCGCCAGGGCACAGTTTGCTGGCAAGGTCCATGGCGTAGTTGTCCAGGCAAGAAAACAGACATGTTCGTCATCACTATCAAAAAACGAACGTGACCTTTCCTCCCTTTTTAGCTTAAATTGAGCAGTAAGAGAGGTGTCCTTGATATTCTTATAGCAACCCGGCAGGTTTAGCTCATGGGTACTGAGGCCGGTACCGGCAACCGGAGAGTACGGTTGCACTGCATATCCCTTATAAAGCAAATCCTTTTCATAAAGCTGTTTTAAAATACTCCAAAGCGACTCAATATATTTGTTGTCATATGTAATATAGGGATCCGATAAATCAACCCAAAATCCGATCTTTTCGGTGAGGTCATCCCAAACATCCTTATATTTTAAAACCGATTTGCGGCATTCCGCATTATAATCAGCAATGGAGATCTTTTTTCCTATGTCTTCTTTAGTGATACCAAGCTCCTTTTCTACAGATAGCTCAACGGGCAGGCCATGTGTATCCCAGCCGGCTTTTCGCTTTACCTGAAATCCTTTTAAGGTTTTATACCTGCAAAATATATCCTTAATTGACCTGGCCGTGACATGATGAATTCCAGGCAATCCATTTGCCGATGGCGGACCCTCATAAAAAGTAAAGGCGGGATTTCCCTCACGGTTGGCAATACTCTTTTCGAATATGTTCCGTTGTTTCCAATCCTTTAAGACATCTTTTCCAATTTGGGAAAGGTCCAGGACTTTATATTCTTCATATTTGGACATTAATAATCCTTTTAAAAGCGTGCAAAGTTACTAATAAAGGGTGGATATTTTATTTGTGATGTGGGCAACAAAGGAAAATTGTGTAGATTGAATTAGCAGGGATTGCCTTTGGGCTGTTTTGTGATTGTGATCCTTTCCCCCAGGTTTGTCGTGCTGGTATATTATTCGGACGATTGGCTCTTTTTGAGTTTGGCTGAAAGATTCATGTTTTCCTTTTCCATTTCTTTCAATTTGCCATTAAGTTCTTTTTTCTCTGCTTCTGTTTTCTCAAGAGCTTCATTTTTGGAGCCCAGGTCCTTGTTAAGCAATTCTATTTCTTTACTGAGTTTCTTTGATTCTTCTTGCTGGTTTTTTAAATCAGACATGAGCTGATTATTCTTTTCTGCAAGCCCTTTTATTTCCTCTTCCTGATTCTTTCTGGTTTTTTTTAAGGAAACAATTTCTCCAAGAGATTTGGTAGTTGCCTCTGTCAGAGCTTCTATGTTGTCTATTTTTGTACTCATAATGTATGGTTTAGTTCTGAATTTCTAGCGTGTCTCCTGCTTGAATGTGATCTGGGTTGCTAATTTCGTTGTGACTGCCAATGTGGTGGTGCTTAAAACCGTGGCCATGATACAATTCGGAGATGCTCCACAATGATTCACCAGCCTGAACAATGTGCAATTTATGTGTCCCTTCGGCGTCTGTAATTGTTTGGTCATTTACTGAGCTCTCAATGGTAGCATGCAGTTCTTTGAGCTTATTGTTAAGCTTGGTGATCTCCTCGTCTTTCGCTGCAAGGGTCTTTTCCAGTATTTCTATTTCATCCGCTGCCTGATTGGCTGGAGGCGAAGTTTCTTCAATAATAACAGCATCATCTGCACTACCATTATAATAGGTAAACCCCCAACCAACACTTACTAATAGCAGGACAACAAACAAAACCTTAATCGTTTTGCTTAAGCGATTGGTATTTTCTGATATTTGGTTTAATTGAGAAAACGCTGTTAGATCCGAATCACATTCAGTACAATGTAATGCTTCTTTATCAACCTGTTCTTGCTGACATACAGGACACTTTTTCATGGCTTAAATTGTTTGGTGATTTTAACATTGAAAACTACTAATTATCTTCTACCAATGCAAATTTTTGTTCGATAAACGTCTATTGTAAAACGATAACTGTAATTTTAGAAACGTGAGGAATGGAAGGGAACTGACTTTGTACACCTTAAAATATTGCAGCACTGATTAAACTTTTTTTAATCCCTATGGTCCAATCCCATATAGGTTAAGACCATGGATCATCTAAATACAAAACAGATATTTAATTAAGTCATATATTTGATAAAAAACACTAAAATTTTAGTTATGAAAAAATTATTGCTTAGCACTTTATTGGCAATACTATATACTTATGTGTCTGCACAAAGTTTTAACGGATTTGCACTTTACAATGCACAAGGTTCTAATACTACTTATTTAATTGATGAAAATCAAAACATTGCTCATACTTGGAATATGACAACTAGTTGTAATTATACTGTGCAGATAAAGGAGAATGGCAATTTAATCAGAGGAACAAAATATAATAACACTAGTGTATTTAGCAATAGTAATATGGCTGCCTCAGGAGGTAGAGTGCAGGAAATAGCACCAGATGGCTCTATAGTATGGGATTATTTTTATGCTAATAGCAACCATTACAGTCATCATGACTTAACTTTAATAGGTGATAATGTTTTGCTAACTGCATGGGAGAAAAAAACATCAAATGAATTAAATAATGCAGGATATAATAATGCAAATTCCGAGAAATGGCCAACTCATTTTGTTGAATTAGAGCCTGATGGAAATGGAGGCGCCAATATTATTTGGGAATGGCACATTTGGGATCATATGTGTCAAGATACAGATGCTGGCAAACCTAATTATGCAGCAAACATCTCTGATAACCCTGAGCTGATTGATATAAATATGGTTCAAAGTCAAGGAGGACCTGGTGGAGGAGACTGGTTTCATGTTAATGGTGTAGATTATAATGAGGATTTGGATCAGATTGCATTTTCTTCTAGACCTGCAAGTGAGATCTATATCATTGATCATAGCACTACAACTGCCGAAGCTGCAAGTCATTCAGGAGGCAATTCAGGTATGGGTGGTGACATCCTTTACAGATGGGGAAATCCATCAAATTATGGAATGTCAGGGGCTCAAATTATTGATAATGCTGTTCATGATGTGCGTTGGATAACAGATGATGGAAGACCAAACGGAGGGTATCTGCAAATTTTTAATAATAGTGGAGTCAGTAATAACCAGTCTGCAATTGATGGAATAGAAACACCATGGGATACTGTAACAAATACTTATTTGCGTATTCCAGGGCAGGCTTTCGCTCCTGCATCATATACAACAAGATATGCTTGTGCTTATTCTGCTTCTGGACAATCTGCTTCTGATAGAATGTCGAATGGTAATATTTATGTTAATGCTTCAAGCGGACAGGGAGGATCAGGAGTTATGTATGAAGTAGATTCATTAGGAAACTTAATCTGGGGACCTTATAATTCACAATCGCAAAAAGGATTCAGATATGAATGTGATTATCCTGGAATAATTGCACTTGAACCATATATGAATACTGCTACATCGTCATGTTTCTCTGTTATCACAGAGAGTTGGGATTGTGATGGACAGGGGAATTGTTATGATCCTGGAACGGGTAATGGACAATATGGTAGTTTATCTTCATGTCAGAGCAGTTGTATTGTCCCAACATGGAACTGTGATGGAGGTGCTTGCGTTGATCCAGGAACAGGAAATGGCATTTACCCTACTCTAACTGATTGTCAGGCAAATTGTGCTGTTGTTGGGATTAGTGATTTAGATTATGAGCTGTTTAATGTTTACCCAAACCCATCAAATTCGTTGTTTAATGTAACGTATTTTGCCCAAGAAATAGAGAATGTACAGATAAGAATTCTAAATAGCATTGGGGAGGTAATATTCAGAAAACATGTTTCTAATATTTCAGGTGAAAATAACATTGCGCTCAATTTAGAAAATGTGCCAGAAAGCATTTACATTATTGAATTGATAAACAGCAATAATGATAGATATACTAAACGGGTCCATATTATTAAATAAAATGAACCTTAGATATATTTACTTTCTTTTTTTATTTGGAATCTTCTTTTTAAAAGGATTTAGTCAAAATTCTTTTTACAATGTTGATACGATTAGAGAAATCAAGATTAATTTTTCAACGAATAGTTGGGACCACATTTTAGATAGTTTATATGTAATGGGGGATAATGAACGTATGGTGGCCACACTAATTATTGATGGCATTCAATATGATAGCGTTGGTGTTAGATATAAAGGGTTTAGCTCAGTTAGTGTTGATAGAACCAAAAACCCATTTAACATTAAGCTTGATTATCTTATAGATGATCAAAATCATTTTGGAGTTGATAAAATTAAATTGAGTAATGTTATCGCAGATCCATCTTTTATAAGAGAGGTTTTGACTTATGAGATAGCTAGAAAATATATGCCAGCTTCTGAGTCAAATTATGCTAATTTGTACATAAATGATACTTTGTGGGGATTATATACAAATACCGAGGCAGTAAATAAAGATTTTATCAGAAAGCATTATGACAACAGATACAATCCTTTTTTTAAATGTAATCCTGAAAATTTAGATATTCTACCAGGAGGCGAAAACTCTAACCTAAGTAATACCCACGGAACAGACAGTGTCAATTATTATCCATATTATGATATAGAATCAGATAATGGTTGGTCTTATCTGTACAATTTTATAGATACATTAAACAATACACCTGAAAGTATTGAATGTGTATTAAATATAGATAGAGTAATTTGGATGCATGCCCTAAATTATTCACTTATTAATTTTGATAGCTACGTAGGATATGGTCAAAATTATTACATATATATGGATAATAATGGACAGTTCAACCCAATTTTATGGGATTTGAATATGTCTTTTGGAAGTTTTCGATTAACTGATGCGTCCTCACTTTATTATAACGGCTTCACTATAGCTGAAGCTCAGTCAATGGATCCATTGATTCACCATAATGACATCTCTATTGCACCACGGCCTCTGTTACGAAAAGTTTTTGAAAATAATAGATATAGAAAAATGTATATCGCTCATATACGTACTATAATTGAAGAAAATATACTGAATCAAGATTATTATAATAGAGGTCAATATTTACAATCTCTAATCGATCAGGGAGTACAAAACGATAATAATAAATTTTATTCATATAATGACTTTACAACAAATTTAAACAGTTCAGTTTCTTTAGTTAGTGGAGAATGTCCAGGAATTACTGAATTAATGGATGCAAGAGCCAGTTACCTTTCATCTTACCCTGGTTATCAAGGTGCTCCCTCTATAAATAATGTTATAGATGATAACAATCAAAACAATAGTTTGGGTGCTGATATTTCTATTACAGCCAAAATATCCAATGCAGATTATACAATGCTTGCTTATAGGTATGGTAGCAATGATAAATTTATTGAAATTGAGATGTATGACGATGGAAGCCATAACGATAGTTTAGGAGGTGATGGAATTTATGGTGCTATAATAAGTAATCCTAGTAATTACATTGAATATTATATTTATGCTGATAATGACTCTGCTGGTATGTTTTCTCCAGAAAGAGCTGCATATGAATATTATACCATTAGCAACTTTATAGACCACAGTCAACTGGTTATTAATGAAATAATGTCAAATAACACATCTACTGTTGTTGATCAGAGCGATGATTATGAGGATTGGATAGAAATATACAATCCTACTCCCTACTCTGTATCTACTAATGGCTTGTATCTTTCCGATGATCCAGCGAATTATCAAAAATGGATATTTCCTAGCTATCATATACCTTCTGATGGCTATTTAATTGTATGGGCAGATGAAGATCAGTCTCAAGGCGGATTACATGCCAACTTTAAACTATTGAGTCTTGGTGAAAAACTCATCCTTTCCTACAACAATAGTTTAGTAATTGATTCAATAACCTTTCCTGCAATTAATGAAAACGGTTCTTATGCAAGGTCACCAAATGGGACTGGACCATTTAACTTTATGCTTCCTACTTTCAAATGGAACAACGATATTGTAGGAATCAGTCATATAGATTCAGATCATACTTTAAATTGTTATCCAAATCCATTTAATTCATTCTTTTCTTTTGACTTGGCTTCCAGTTCAAGTGTTAAAATATCTGACATGTTTGGCAAATTGATATTAGAACAGGATATGAATCAAGGTTTGAGAAAAATTAATGCTAGTTCTTGGTCATCTGGAATATATTTTCTGAATATAATTTCAAACAAAAATCAAACTGCAAATAGAATCATTAAAATTAAATGACAATGAACAAAACATTCATATTATTAATTGTATTATTTCAAACTAGTTATCTAAATGCTCAAAACATAATTAATTATATAGAATCAGATGGCCTGCTAAGTAACAGTGTTAACTGTGTTGCTGTTGATGCAAATGATAATATTTGGTTTGGCACCAATAAGGGATTGTCAAAATTTGATGGATCTAACTGGGTTAATTATAATTCTTCTAATACTCCTGAGCTAATAGACACAAACATTAAAACAATCACTATTGCAAATAATGGTGCTGTTTGGCTTGGTACTGATTTTGGTGCATATAAATTTGATGGAACAACATGGACAAGCTATAGCGATACCAATGGTTTGGCATACAATCAAATACATCGCATTGATGAAGGCCCTAATGGTGACTTATACTTTGCACATAATTCATGGTCTGCTGGAGTTTCAGTTTTCAATGGAACTACATGGAGCTCTTATGGTGCCCCGGATTTGCCTGCAAGTGGTGTATGTGCTACCTCTTTTGATTCTCAGGGTGATGCTTGGTTTGCATCTCCATTACATGGAATAGTTCATTACAATGGCTCTACTTTTACCCCTTATACGAATTCTGATGGCTTGGTAAGTAATTTCGGTACTGATATCTTGGTTGATGATTCTGATAATAAATGGGTTGGTACAGGAAGTGGCATGTCTGTATTGGATGCTACAAACAGTTTTGTTACAAATCATACCAAGATGCTGATTTTACCCAATCCAGATACCTTAAACCCAGTTGTTGAAATTGCCAAAGATTCTCATAATCGAATATGGACAGCCATTTATGTAGGATATCTAACTGTAGGCGGTATCGCTATGTACGATGGAACGGGATGGTTGGATTGGGATACAAACGATGGTATCGTAGGAGATAATGTTAGAGGAATTGCTATAGATTCTCAAAATAATGTATGGATTGCAACAAGTACTGGCATTACACATATGTCTAGCATCCCTGTCTCAACATCTATTAAAAGCCATTTAAATGATTCTCAGATATCTGTTTTTCCCAACCCAGCTACATCGAGCGTTTATCTTGTTTTTGAGGAAAGCTCCATTCCTGAAAAGATTTCCCTATATAATATTATGGGAGAATTGCTTTCTGAAAGACTTGCTGAAGATCATCTGGAAATAAATGTTTCCAGCTTTGGCAGGGGTCTGTATTTATTAAGAACTTCAGACGGAAGAACTCAAAAGCTAATTCTACATTAAATTAGAGGACGTTCAAACAGTTGCAATTACCTTTAGCTCTATTGCAATGGGTGTAGGCAGGCAATTAATTTCCACTGTTGTTCTGCAGGGCTGGTTAGACTGGAAATATTCTCCATAAATCCTGTTATACGTTTTAAAATCGTCTTTCATGTTTGTGAGAAAAACGGTTACATCTACAATATTATCCCATGAAGAGCCGGAATCTTCCAGAATGTATCGTATGTTCTTAAATACAGAATGACATTGCTTTTCTATATCATAAGAATCAATGCTGCCGTCATCCTTGAGTGTTACACCAGGAATCTCCTTAGCACCTCGTTCTCTCGGACCTACACCTGACAAGAAAAGCAAACTTCCAACTCTTCGTGCGTGAGGATACAGCCCAACAGGTTCTGGGGCTTTTGAAGAGTGCAGGCCTTTTTTTGTCATCTTGTTATTATTTGCGATAAAATTAATGCTCTTTTATTCAAAAAACAAAGGATCTATGTTTTGGTCCAAATCCTTGTATTCAGGTCAAGTTCTTCAGCAATGCCTATGCATAGATCCAAATATTTATAGAATTCTTCAATAGGCTCTTTTTTTAAAAGGGATTTAAAATAGCTTACTTCAAACAGGTTTTTTCTCAGGGAAATGCCAATATACATTTTGGAATTAATAAACGAAACATGCATCTTGTTGCCCGTCTTGTTCTTGAAATCAATGATTCTCTGTAAGAGTTTGGGGCTTAAAATATACCTGGCCTCTACCTGATCACTAGAATAAACCACAAATTCTTTTTCAAATTCCACATTTTCCATCTTTACAAGATCGCCTTTAGATTTATTAAGCCCTTGCAAAGAGCTGCCAATAAACCCAAATATCCTTTCTGCCAGGTCTGGCTGGATAAAGGTTTCCCCTTTGAAGTTTTTATTAAAATCTGCAATGAAAAAGATTCCCTTAAAAATGGTATTCCAGGATGATTTCCCATCCTTGTCTTTTGTCTCATATTGTGTGTGAAGCTCAGAGAATTCTATCTGAGTAGCTCCAAGTTTTCCTATTACATGGTCATCTCCTTTATAGCGATCGTAGTCTTTGGTGAAAAGTTTGCTTTTTTTATAGTCTTTAGCAGCAATTTTGCCCTTTGGGTCATAACTAAGGGACTCTTCAATAAAACTGATTATTACACCAATCACATCGATTTTAAACCTTTTTTTAAGGCTGTTGTGTTTTTTGCGCGATAGGACAAACCCAATAATACCACCAAAAATTACAGGTATCTCTATAAAAAACAACAGTGCATTTACTTTAAACCCATCATACTCATAAGTAGTGATGAAATAATAGACTATTGCCATAAGGGCAGAAATTCCAGCTCCAATTCCAAGACCAGACAAAATTTTCTTTCTAATGTACAAACGAACATCTTCCAGCTCCTGTAAAACGGAAAACAGCTGACTATCATAAAATGTTTCAAAGCTTTTTCCTTGCATATTTAGAACTCAA
>JYMV01005656.1_pt1 | contig 20337 bp, 18 predicted proteins | sample 338911 | NCBI WGS metagenome assembly JYMV01 (sample SAMN03354496, study PRJNA234377) | hydrothermal vent metagenome | biome: Deep sea; feature: Hydrothermal plumes at the Eastern Lau Spreading Center, Western Pacific Ocean; material: Seawater | place: Tonga | collected 2009 | depth 2000 m m
ACAAATCGTTTTACATCATTTTATTGAGTTCCAAGTGAATGGATTGGCGAAGAATCGTGACTGCTCCCGGCGGCCAGTCATGCATACGATAGCCAAGCGAGTCACTTTGCCGAGTTGGAACGCGGCAATCCCTGGCTCGACGAACGTCGTTTTGTCGGAAGGGCAGAACAGTCTTGCACCAGCAGTTATTGGGCACCAGGATGGAATTCAATCGTCGCTGCCAATGAACTTGTCGAGGTAGTTTGAGATGGGACGTAAAATCGCCATAAGTAATCTCCGAGAAGTGCTGATTCGCCGTCGCGATGCGCTGCGAAAGGCGCTGGCCGGTGACTTAAGTATGTTGAAAGAGTTACGTGAGCAATCTGGTGGTGACGTTGTTGATTTTGCCTTGGACTCTGCGCAAGACGAATTAAGTTCTCAGTTAGCGGAAGTCGAAAGTCGCGAACTCGCCTACATTGACAATGCCTTAGAGCAGATGCGAGAAGGCAACTATGGGCACTGCGAAGTCTGTAACTCGAACATTCCGCTGGCACGTTTACAGGCGCTTCCCTATGCAACGTTGTGCATTGATTGTCAGCGTGAATTGGAGAAACACGGTGGCGCCAATGTTCAAGGTGCTGATCTCGCCCATTTGCTCGAGAACATGAGCAACGACAAAGCTGACAAAGTGAACGACATAGAGATGGATGTTTCCTGAATCGCTGGCATTCAACGTTCACTTTATCTTGTAATTTCCTTCTTCCCTTTTTGGATGTAATCCTGCTGATGGTGCACTGTCGAAATAGAATCTGGACCGTAATCGTGCCCAAGGGGCTGATCCTTCTTTCCTTGACCTTGTTTTCGCCTGCTTTCTGCCAGGGTCAATTGCCCGGGGACAAAGTGCCAGACGCTGCCGCTCACCAGCGCGCGTTTGAAGAATTAGCCAAGGACGTGGCAGCCTTAGAGACAAGCAATAATGTTCTCAAGAAGGTGATACGTCTGGTGAGGCCATCGGTCGTTCACATTGAGGTACGTAAGAACACTGGACCACGGACCGTTGGACTGGAAGAGGCCGGATCCGGCATGATCATTGCGGTCGACAAGAAGCACTACATCTTGACGAATCGTCACGTCATCACTAACGCTGAACTCACGAACATTCAAATCCGACTTTCTGACAATCGTCGCATTCATCCTCACAAGATCTGGGAAGATCACCTGACCGACGTTGCCGTGATGGAGATTACCACCAAGCACGTCTTGCCAGTGCATCTTGGTAACAGCAAGAAAACCGAGATTGGCGAGTTTGTTTTTGCCGTTGGCAGCCCATTTGGTCTTCACCAAACAGTGACTTATGGAATCGTTAGTGCCAAGGGGCGTCAATCGCTAAGCCTGGGCGACGAAGGCGTCCCACTGCAAGACTTCCTGCAAACGGATGCGGCCATCAACCCGGGCAATAGCGGAGGACCGCTGGTCAATTTACGTGGGCAAGTGATCGGAATGAACACGGCAATTGCCAGTAATTCGGGTGGCAATGAAGGCGTAGCCTTTGCCATCCCGATCGACCTGGCGATGGTAATTGTTCGTCAATTGATTTCGACCGGAAAAGTCAGGCGATCGTACCTGGGCGTCCGGATGGATCATGACTTCACAGACGCCAGCGCGCAAGACTTGGGCTTACCACACAGCCTCGGGGTGTTGATCACAGGGATCACGGAAAAGTCACCGGCATCCCAGGCCAAGCTATTGGTCAACGACGTGTTGCTCAAGTTTAATCAGGTCAAGATTGAAAATGACGATCATTTGTCGAGCATGGTGAGCCTGACACCGCTGAACGAGAAAGTCGAGTTGCTGGTCTTTCGTGATCGGAAGCCGATCACCGTCACGGTACAACTGGCGAACCGCAGTGAATTCGAGTCTCCCTGATCAGTCACCTGGCAGGGATTCTTCTTCTCCCGCAGCAGACAGGCAGCGGATGATGCAGTCTTTGGCCGCTACCGAATCGATTTGATGGGCCACATCCAAAGGGTAACCCCAATTAGAGAGTGGTCGATAGTCGAAGACGGTAGCCCCGACCGTAAGTTCTCCCTCGGTCTCAATGTCGCCTGTCATGGATTGAATTTCGAACAGCTCCGGTTGGATGGCTGCCAGCAGCGCAACGGCAGCGGGGATCTGTATACGCTCTCGTCCCATGTGCTGGTGATAAGCACGAAAGGAAAACTGGATGATTCGTCTTAGCAGGCGTCCAGCACGTGTTGTTACGCTTGGCAACTGCTGAATAAATCCCATGTCAAACTTGACCTCTTCGCTGACCTCCAGAGGAATCATTAATTTCGGTACAACGGCCTGGAGCACTGTCTTGGCGGCATACGGATCACTATGAATATTGAATTCAGCGGCTGGTGTCGCATTTCCTCGACCCTTGATACTGCCGCTCGAGAGAATAATCTGTCCTATCAAGGCGGGCAATTCCGGATCTCGATGAAAGGCACGGGCAATATTCGTCAACGGTCCCAGGCAAATGATCGTGATTTCCCCCGGGGCTGTACGGACCTGGTCACAAAGAATTTTTTCCGCCGCATGTTGCTGATGCAACTGGGACACCTCAACGCCCGTACCACCGAGGCCATCCTTACCATGTAATAAGTGAGCTTTAATCTCCCCAACACCTTCCAAGGGCCGAGCAGATCCCACGCGAGGCAAGCGTGGCGGATCCAGTTGATCAATCACGGCCTGCACATTAAGGGTCGCCTGTCCGGCTGGGACGTTACCAGCAACGGCCGTTACTGCCATCACCTCCAGTCGCGGTTCAAACAAGGCCATGCATAATGCCACGGCATCATCGATTCCTGGATCGCAGTCAATAATCACTTTTCTGGGAATCGAAAAGGAAACCATCAGCTGTTGCCTTGAAGGTTAAGCGACACGCTGCGCAGTGCAAAAAACTGTGCCAATGGTCGAAAAACAAGATGGAATTTGAGCGTGTCGAGCCACGCAGATTGCCAGTACAAACTGCATTGTATGACAGGTCAGATTGGATCACAAGTGTGTGGTTATCACCGTCGACGGTGCACTTTCTTCCATCCCGGTAACATCATCTATCGACTTACTCAGCGGCTGATTAGAATGGTGAAGAACTTCCAGTTGATAATTAAAACGGGACGTCGTGGGCAGAGAAAATGTAATTCGCGACGCAACGATCCTGCAGAGGAGACTTCAAGCGTGCTGACATCAATACTAGGCCGCGTATCTGCCGGTGAGCATCTGAGCATGGAGGAAATGTCTCATGTCATTGATTTAGTCATGCAAGGGGAGTGTTCCGATGAACAAATTGGCCTCCTCTTGATGGCCTTGCGGACCAAAGGTGAGACTATCTCAGAAATTGCCGGTGCCGCTGCCGCCATGCGCAAGCACATGGTTCCTATTCGCTCTTCCCATAAAACACTCGTTGACACCTGTGGAACCGGGGGAGCTGGACTGCATACTTTCAACATTAGTACGGCCGCTGCGCTGGTCGCCGCAGCCAGCGGGACTGCCGTAGCCAAGCACGGAAACCGTAAAATTACCAGTCAAACCGGATCGGCTGATGTGCTTGTCGAACTCGGTGTCAACATTGAAGCCCCTGTCGAGATTGTAGAAGAATGCCTGCAGCAGCTTGGTATCTGTTTCTGCTTTGCCCCATTACTTCATCCAGCCATGAAGCACGTGGCGACGGTCAGGAAACAACTGGGGGTGCCAACTATTTTCAATCTGCTCGGCCCCTTATGTAATCCGGCGGCAGCACCCAATCAGTTGCTGGGAGTGGGACGACCTGAACTCAGAACCACACTCGCCGAGGCTTTAGCGATGCTGGGAACCGAACGAGCACTGGTCGTTACGGGCGCTGATGGCATGGATGAACTCACGCTCACGGGGGACACCTACGTCACGCTCGTGGAAAATGGTTCCGCGACAGAACAAACCTGGACTCCCGCTGATTTTGGAATGTCAACGGCCGATCTGACTGACCTGCAGGTAGAGAACCCGCACGAGAGCGCGGAACGCATTCTGGGTATTTTTCGTGGTGAACCTGGTCCCGGGCGGGATATCGTAGTGATGAATGCCGCCGCCGCAATTTGGTTAACGGGTCAAGAAACATCACTCGAGGCTGCTGCCCAGCAGGCAGCTGCAGCGATTGATGATGGTCGTTGCACGGAACGGTTGGACCAGCTGGTACAACTGAGCCATCAAGCAGGACAATGACCAGACTGGCTCCGGCCATCCGGGTGACCGGGAATTGAATACGAATGAATCGCACCATCCTAAAACTCGTTCTGCTGGTCTCGTGTGCCCACGCCATGGCCCATATTTACGAGCTGTCCTTGCCTGCTGTCGAACAGGACCTGGCTGCTTCTTACCAGGGTGACAATTTACAGCAAGGAAAAGAATTTACTGGCTGGCTCAGCTTCTGCTGGCGACTTCCCTGGGGAGTTGGGGCATTGCTGGTTGGCTGGTTTGTTGACCGCATGGGTGCACCGCGCATGCTGGTACTCTACCTGGTTGGTTGTGCATTGATGTGTGCCATCGTAGGGCTGCAAGTGAGCACGCCCATGCTGTTTGTGGCGATGTTCACGATGGGTTCCTTCGCCAGCATTTATCACCCTGCCGGGCTGACTTTGATCTCACAATGCACCACCGCTGAAAATCGACCTCGCGCCCTGGGACTTCATGGGGTCGTTGGTTCCGCGGGGATTGCCCTGGCGCCCCTGGTAGCAGGGTTGTTGTTTTACGCAGGAATCAACTGGCCTACCTATTACCTGGTACTGGTGATTCCTGGCCTAGGTCTTGGTTACTGGTTTTTTATTCGACGCCACCGGATCGAGCAGATTGTCCAAGAGTCTCTTGAAAAGCAACAACAGCTGCCCACGTCTGACCCGGATCGGCAGGAGGGAGACCGGGCTGCCTGGAGCAGCTTCTATGTGCTAACGCTGCTGGCCGCCCTGCAAGGAATGGTCTACTCCGGATTCCTGATGTTCCTGCGACGCTACCTGGGTCTTCAGGGCACAGAGAGCAACTCGGGAGCGAACGTTTTGGACTGGAGTCACATCCTGATGGCGGTGGTCCTGTTGTGCGGCTGTATCGGGCAGTACCTGGCAGGACGACTGGCCAGGAACCGTTTGTTAGAAATTCAAATCACTCTCATTTGCCTGGCCAACACTCCCTTTCTCGTCTGGATGGCCTATGCCACTGGATCCATGCGTTTTGTCGTGGCCAGTTTGTTTTCAATTGTACATTTCATGAATCAGCCAATTTACAACAGCTTGATTGCAAAATACACGCCCAATGCACGGCGCAGTCTCTGTTATGGTTTCAGTTTCATGATGGGATTTGGAGTCGGCGGTCTGGGTGCTCCACTGGCTGGTATGCTGGCAACAGAATTCACCACGTACCTGGTCTTCGGCTTGATCTCTTTTGGTGCTGCCATCCTGGGTGGTATCCTCTGCGTGATGGATCGACGCGTGCAATAATCTATCTTCAATCCACAGCCTGACTTCGTGGGAGTCTCATTCATGTCCAAGTCCTCTGTCGGTCTGATTGGTGCCGGATTGCTGGGTCAATCGATTGCCCATTGTTTACTGCAGTCACATGAGGCTGTCATTGGATTTGATATCGATCCGCAACGATGCCTCGAACTGGCCGAACAGGGAGCACAAACGGTCGCCTCCGCAGCAGACGTTGGCCAGCAATGTCGGACCATTTTTCTTTCCCTTCCTGATTCCACGGTGGTGGCAGAGGTTATTGAGAGAATTCGATCTAAGTTACAGTCCGGCGACATTGTCATTGACACCACGACTGGCAATCCACGCGACACACGTCACATTTGCCAGCTGCTGGCCGCGGGGGGAATCTCTTACCTGGACGCTACCATTGTTGGATCGAGCGTTCAGGTTCGATCCCGAGAAGGATTGATGCTCATTGGGGGTGACGCGTTAGCCGTTTCAAATTGCCAACCACTGCTTGATACTATCAGCGACCATGCTCTGCACTTGGGTCCCTCTGGTGCTGGGGCCACGATGAAACTGGTCGTCAACCTGGTCTTGGGACTTAATCGCGCCGTGTTAGCAGAAGGCCTGTCACTAGGCGAGGCTTGTGGACTGGAGACCGAACAGGTACTGGCTGTACTGCGCCAAAGTCCGGCCTACGCCAGCGTAATGGATACCAAGGGGTCAAAAATGATTCTTGGGGATTTCTCGCCCCAAGCTCGACTCGCTCAACACTTAAAAGACGTTCAATTGATTCTTCAGTTAGGAAATGAACATTCGCAAAGCTTGTCTCTGAGTAAGGTTCATCAGTCACTACTTGAGCATGCCGTCGAACTCGGCTACGCGGATGCAGACAACTCGGCGGTGATCATGGCCAGTCGTTCTAAGGCGACCTTAGAATAGCATTCCATGCCTTATAGCGATTTCAACGAAGGCTCATTGTCGCCCCTGAGTCACCCTGTTAGAGTAAATACTGCTGCTTTCAGCTGTTGTTAAAGTGAGACGAAAGCCATATCAGCGATCTGAAAGCAATCTTTTTACGTTCCCCAGAGCAAACTCCTGATGAATCAATCGTCTGCACCAGCAATCGGCATCGATTTAGGCACTACCTTTTCCTGTGTCAGCCAGCTGGATGACCTGGGGCGTCCGTTAACACTCGCTAACGCGGAGGGAGACAAGTCGACTCCCAGCGTCATCTTCTTTGACGGCACGGACGTGATTGTTGGCAAGGAAGCGGTGAAGGCAAAAGGGACGGACATGATCCATATTGCCGAGTGTGCCAAGCGGGAATTAGGGGAACGCCTGTTTGAAAAATCGTTTGGCGGTCGTCAATATCCTCCGGAAGTATTGCAAGCATTCATACTCAACAAGCTGCGTATCGATGCTCAGCAGCAAATTGGTGACTTCCGTAAGGTCGTGATCACAGTACCTGCATATTTCGACGAATCACATCGCAAGGCAACTCAAGACGCAGGTTATATTGCCGGCTTTGACGTGATGGATATCATCAACGAACCGACTGCAGCAGCCATTGCCTATGGTGCGCAACAAGGCTTCCTGGACCCCCAACAGGAAACTTCCCAGGGCGCCAAAATTCTTGTTTACGACTTGGGGGGTGGCACCTTTGACGTCACGGTGATGGAAATTGGCCACAAAGAATTTGTTGCCCTGGCTACCGACGGTGATGTCCAGCTGGGTGGCCATGATTGGGATCAGCGACTGGTCGATTTTGTCTCTGAGGAGTTCATTCGTACGTTTGGACTTGATCCTCGTGATGACCCGAATACCGAAGGCCGTTTATGGCGGGAATGCGAAGATGTCAAGCACACGTTGACAGCACGTCATAAGGCTAACATTGCTTGCGACTACCAGGGGCAATCCCTGCGAGTGGAAGTAACGCGTGAACAGTTTGAAGACATGACCCGTGACCTGCTTGACCGAACTGCCTTCACAACTCGGCAGACCCTGCAAGCTGCCGGGCTGGAGTGGTCTGACATTGACCGGGTCTTACTGGTGGGCGGATCCACACGCATGCCTGCTGTCACCAGCATGCTTGAAGAAATCAGTGGCCTCAAACCCGACTCATCCATTTCGCCAGACGAATCAGTTGCCCATGGAGCTGCCCTGCAGGCTGGTTTGATATTGGCAACCGAAGCAGGTGAACAACCACTGTTTCATGTCAAAAACGTGAATTCACATAGCCTGGGTGTGGTTGCCAAGGACGTTAAGACAGATCGCACCCGCAACGCGATCCTGATTCCACGAAATACTGGGCTACCCATCACGGCAAAACGAACTTTCAAGGCCATGAGCGGACAAAAATCAATCCTGATTCACGTGGTAGAAGGGGAAAGTAATAACCCAGAAGACTGCAGTTCCATTGGACGCTGCAGCATTCGAGACCTGCCTGCGGACTTGCCCGAGAACACAACAATCGAGGTCCGCTTTCGTTACCGTTCCAATGGTCGACTGACCGTGATGGTTAGCGTAGCGGATACGGAGACCCAGTTGCAACATGAATTCACTCGCGACAACAGTCTCACCCAAGATCAGTTGGACTTGTGGCGCAACTATATTTGTGGAGTTCCAAGCCCTGAAAGCGAAACGGAAGAAACGGGTTAATGTTTCTGGATTATCTGTGGCGTGTTTTCAGGAGCGAGTCGTGAGGGTTTATCATGTCTTCCTCTTCTCAACCCCCGAGCAATTTCTCAGATGTTCGCATGCGCGGCTTTACTAAACGTACGCCTGTAGCCGATGTCATCGAGTGGCTGGAAAACAACGTTGCTCCAGTAGGCACAGAGTCCATTGAACTGACCGAGGGAGCAGGACGAGTTCTGGCCGAGCCGATTACCAGTTCGGTAAATGTGCCCGGGTTCCACCGGGGTATGATGGATGGATTTGCAGTTCAGGCGGCCGACACCGCAGGTGCTTCTTCCTATAACCCCCTGCCACTACACGTCATCGGCGAATCGCTTCCGGGGGCACCCTTCGAAGGCCAGGCTGGCAAGGGGGAGGCCGTTCGTATCATGACGGGGGCACCACTACCGACCGGTAGTGATACGGTGCTGCCAGTGGAACTGACGCAAGTGCGGGAAAACGAGGTGCTGGTCATAGAACAGGTCGCCGAGGGCAAAAATGTGGGCCAACCCGGGGAAGACATTCAAGCCGGGGAAGTAGTGTTTGCTGCCGGCCGTTGTTTGCGACCCCAAGATGTGGGCGTACTCTCTTCGATGGGAATTGCCCAATTGCCCGTCGTCAACAAAGTTCGTGTCCGTATCCTGGTCACCGGTGACGAACTGTTGTCACCGGGATCTGCACCACACGGATGTTTCATTGCAGATGCCAACAGCCCGATGCTCAGCGCATTAGTGTCTCGTGACGGTGGCATTCCGGAAAACCCGGGAATCGTACCGGATGATCCCGCTGAAATCCTCCAGGCGCTTCACTCCGATGTTGACGTGGTACTGGTTTCCGGTGGCACGAGTGTCGGCCAGGAAGATCATGCTCCCCTGCTTGTTGCCGAACATGGAGAACTGGCAATTCACGGCATCGCCATGCGACCCAGCAGTCCGACAGGGATAGGACGCATCGGGGACCGGTTGATTTTCCTGCTTCCGGGCAATCCGGTTTCATGCATATGTGCCTACGACTTTTTTGCCGGGCGGGCAATTCGTGTAATGGCCGGTTACCGTCCGCAATGGCCCTATAGCACTCTCCGGCTTCCCTTGCGGCATAAACTGGTCTCTGCGATCGGTCGAGTCGATTACGCGCGTGTTCGGATTGTTGACGACCAGGTCGAACCACTCGCCATTGGGGGTGCCTCGATACTCAGCTCGACCACGCGCTCAGACGGGTTCGTCATTGTGCCGCAAGACAGCGAAGGATTTCCAGACGGCAGCGAGATTGACGTGTTCCTGTATGATTCCCTGGTGACGGGCAACTGACCTCAGCCACTAACGGCACTTACTACAACTCGTAACAATAATCCATGTCAAAACAACAGCAGTTCCTGGACGTCGTTGATCGCGATGAAGCAGAGCGGCGTTTTCAGGCCGCCATTTCATTGCAACCACTGGGAACGGAGTCTGTTGCACTTGACGAGTGTCGTGGTCGCATTCTGGCGGAAGATATCATCGCAACCGTAGATGTCCCTTCCTTTGACCGCTCCAATTACGATGGATTCGCAGTCCGAGCCAACGATACCGTGGGAGCCACCGAAGAACGCCCGATAACCCTGCAGCTCCTGGACGCAGAGATTGCGGCTGGCGTCGTCCCCGACGGGAGCGTGTCAGCGGGCAGCGCCATGACAATTGCTACCGGCGGGATGTTGCCTCGTGGTGCAGATGCCGTGGTGATGGTTGAAGATACGGATTTCATCGCTGGCCAAACCCTGCTGGTCCGGCGAGCAATCGCTGCCGGGTTTGGCGTTAGTTTCGCTGGCACCGACATTGGTGCCGGTGAGATCCTGCTACACCGAGGAGATCTCTTAACGAGTCGCGAGACCGGTTCCTTGGCAGCAATTGGTTGTTCTGAAGTTCCCGTCTGGAGAAAGCCACGGGTCGGGATTATTTCATCCGGAGACGAGATCATTGAACCTGGTGAAGTGATGAAAGCGGGCCTGGTCTACGACTCCAACGCCCGTATCCTGGCTGATGCCGTCAGTGAAGCGGGTGGTTTGCCACGATCACTTGGAATCGTTTCGGACAACCTGGAGCAATTACGAGCAAAACTGGCCGAGGGTCTGCAGTCATGTGACGTGGTACTGCTTTCGGGCGGCACCAGCAAAGGCGGTGGCGACGTTTCTTATCACGCGGTCGGTGAGTTAACGGACCCGGGCGTGGTGGTTCATGGCGTAGCACTGAAACCAGGCAAACCGATCTGCCTGGCCGCGAGTCAGCAGAAGCCGGTTGTTATTTTACCCGGTTTCCCAACTTCAGCAATTTTCACTTTTCATGAATTTGTAGTTCCTGTCATTGAACAGCTGGCTGGCTGGCGAAAAAAACAACCTCGTTCCTTGCCGGCCCGGCTCTCCGTTAAGATTAACTCCTCGACTGGTCGTACTGAATACGTACTCGTGAATCTCGTAGAACGTCCACAACCAGAGAATGCTGACCATCCAGAACTCGCGTTCGCGGCCTTTCCCATGGGTAAAGGATCAGGGTCGGTGACGGCTTTCAGCCGTGCCGACGGTTTTATTACGATCGACCGTCACGAGGAAATCGTGGAGGCTGGCAGCCCAGTCCAAGTACAACTCATTGGTCAAGATTTAAGCCCCGCCGACCTGGTCGTGATTGGCAGTCACTGCGTTGGCCTCGACTACCTGATGAGCCAGTTACAGGACCGCGGTTTCAAAACCAAGTTGCTGGCAGTCGGCTCCAGTGGCGGCCTGGAAGCAGCGATTCGAGGCGAATGTGACCTTGCCGGCATACACCTCTATGACGCCAAATCCGATCAATACAATCGACCATTTCTGACCGACACCACGCACTTGATACCGGGTTACCAGCGAACACAGGGTTTATTGTACCGGCGAGGCGATCAACGCTTTGAAGGTAAAAACGTTGATACATTTATTGAACAGGTAATTGCCAGTGATCAATGCGTGATGGTAAATCGCAACCAGGGAAGCGGCACTCGCATCCATATCGATCGACTCCTGGCTGGTTCGCAACCGGCTGGTTACGCGGTCCAGGCCCGCAACCACAATGCTGTTGCTGCTGCCATTGTCCAGCAGCGGGCGGACTGGGGTATGGCGATAGAACACGTCGTGGACCCGGAATTACTGGGATTCTTACCTGTTTGCCAGGAACAGTTTGATTTCGTTGTCAACAGGCAGCGGCAAGAACGCCAGGCCGTGTTAGCATTCTGCGACTTGCTTGCGGACCAGCAGATTCGCGATCACTTGCAATCTCTAGGATTAACCATCGGTGGCCCAACCTAAGGAGTGTGCACAGACCGCGCCATACCCTTAGTCACCCGCCGGCATCAGTACTTCGCCCCGGCCACCTTCAATCAGGTCACCGTGGTAGAGATCAAATTCGCTGTCAGCCAGGGTTCCGGGAATATCCATTCCCAGTTGAACCAGGCGACGGAGCAATAATCTCAACATGTCAGGCTGGTAACGACAGGCATAGCGAAAAGTGGGCAACAGTTTTGGGCGCTCGCTTCCCAAGAATGCCAGGGTGCCTCGGCGCATACCTGCGCCATGGCGAATGCCACTTTCACCAAAAACACAAATCGTGCCGGCTAACATGTTAAATCCAATCAGGTCACCACAGTTCCCGCCAACAATCAACAGCCCACGTCGTATGCTGTGCCCGATTTCATTGCCCACATCACCGTCGATTCGAATCGTGCCTCCAACCATCCCTTGGGGGCTGCCCCGATAAGCAGAACCAATCAAGTGCCCGGCTCGGCCAGCGACATGGATCATGCCACCCTGCATCTCAGCTCCCACCCAGTCGCTGGCATCCCCCGTTACTTCGATGCTACCGCCGGCCATTTCGCTGCCCACATGTCGCCCAACGTCGCCTTCTACCTTGATTGCACCATGTTGCATTCCAGCACCAATCCAGTGAACGCCGCTAAGATTACCGGACCAGACAATGGTTTCATCAGTCGGATCGCCAGTTACCTGAAAAAAATCAGCCAGGGTGCCGGGTTCGTTACCATGAAAGACCGGAAGTTGCTCGATATCGGCCAGGGATTGGTCACGCACCTTGTCAGGGGTAATTCCCTCCACTTCCAATGGTACGCTGGCGCCGTCCTGGTATTGCAGTTGCAAGGCCATCAGTGGTTTACCTGAGAAGTCGAGAGAACAAGCTGGGAAAAAACGGCGTGGACCAGTATAACCGTAAGCTGGCCTGAGAAACAAAACTCACAATGACAAACACTCCTCGCTTAACATGACACACGTTGCCGGAATTGTATTATGTGGTGGTCACAGTCGGCGGATGGGATATTCAAAATCCCAGCTGCCCTTCGGTGACGAAACGATGTTACAGCGTGTCTTAAGGCTGCTGGGGCCGGTGGTTGACCCGCTGGTCGTCGTCGCTGCCCGCAACCAGGAGCTTCCTGATTTACCGTCGCAGGTCCAGGTAACCTACGACGAAGCTCCTGATCAAGGACCTTTGCAGGGAATTTGCGCTGGACTGGGTGCCCTGCAGGGTCTTGCCGAAGCGGCTTATATAACAAGTTGTGATGTGCCTTTGCTGGTGCCGGCATTCGTGGAGACCTTAATTGGTGCGCTTGGTAATCATGAGATTGCAGTTCCTGTCGACAGTCGTTTTCACCACCCGCTGGCCGCTGTTTACCGGATCGACGTACTGGGCCGCATAAAACAGTTGCTTGCTTCTGACCAGCGGCGTCCGATGTTTTTGATTGAGCAGTCCGACACGGTCCGCGTCACTGTTGATCAGTTAAGGGCTGTGGATCCGGACTTATTGACGCTGCAAAACATCAATCAGCCGGATGACTATCTCGCTGCTCTAAAATCGTCAGGGTTAACGGCTCCTCATGATGTAGTTGCCAAATTGAATAATCAGGATGACGGTTAATCCTCTTTCGCTTCACAGTCAACTACTTGACTGTCATGCAGGTACCCTTCGTCCACGGGATAATTGCGAAAGCGGATTGAATAATACTTTTCGAACCAGTCAGAGATGTCATTCTCGATCTCGTGATCAAAGTCAGGCGCAACGTGCAAGGTTTTTCCAAAGACAGATTCACGAATATCACCATCATCAACGATCACTTGTCCCGCTTTGAGAACGTATCTCGGTAATTGAAACATCAGTTCCTTGTTTTCATGCGGAGAATAGATCGTGACATCTGCATCGGCGCCAGGTCCGAGATGACCTTTGTGTTTAAGACCAAGAATGCGAGCTGGTGCAGCTCGTGTGATAATACAAATCTCGTTCAGGGTGTACTGGCGATCCAAGTCAGCCAGTGCCGATCGTTCACGTACCGCTGGATGGACCGTCTTTAGCACGTCTTGCCGATAAGTTCGATCCATCAGTAATCGAATAATCTGAGGATAGGCTTGAAACGAACCGCCATTGGGATGATCGGTGCTCATGACAACTCGCCAGGGATCTTCAACCAGCAGGTACCATTCCAGTCCGATCGCCCATTGGAGAGCATGGACCAGGCTCTTGTTCTTGTATTTAATCGGGGCAATGCCACAACCGGATTCCAGTTCTGTATCGGCACTAAACCACTTAGTACCGTAGACGTTCGAAAGGTAATAACCGAGTGGTCCGTCGCCGGTCATACTTGTCGTTTCTCCAAACATTACCTGGCCCACATCAACGGTTACGTTCTCATGGCTGTTGACATAGTCTGCCAACGGTTGTGTTTTCGAGTTAAAGGTGTTTTCATCCCCGGAGCCACCGCCATAACTGTGAAATTGAATGTGGGTTATATGTCCACGATGCCCTTGCAATGCTTCCATGGTCTGCAAGGTGGTTTCCCAGTTACCCGGCATGCCGAGGTTATTGCAGTGAATGTGGACTGGATGCGGCAGGTTTAAGTTGGACGCAACGCGAGCCATTTCGCTAATAATCTGTCGCGGCGTCACATTAAAGTGATCGACTACCTGATCGATGGTTTGCACATTCCCTGCCTGATGCTGTTTCCAGACTTCGACACCACCGGGATTCACTAGCTTGGGGGCATACCCTTTGGCAGCACCTAGCAACCAGCCCACGAAGGCTTGCAATCGTTGCGGTTCCTGGTCCTTGATCGCATTCATGATGTAGTGATTGTTGCCCATCAGGACGTAAAAGCCTTTGTCGATACAGGGCGTATCTTCAAACTCCTCGTGAGCATGGCGTGCTGACAACGGTGGCACGGCAGCATCAAATGCCGTGGTGTAGCCCAGTCCGATATAGCGATAGCCGGTGGCAAAGGTACTCGGGACACTCCCCAAGGTCCCACTGTGGGTATTGGCAGTTCGCGGGATTACTTCGCCATGTCGTTTTTTCTTCGGGCCGCATTTTTCGAGCCATATTGACCTTGGGTCCGGCAATATGACAGTGCATATCAATTCCACCCGGCATAACGACAAGGCCAGCGGCATCGAGGGTCTGGGTCGGTTTAGTCCCCTCGGCAGGGGCGGGTACGATTTTTCCATTTGCGATCCAGAGGTCCTGCACTTGACCATCGATGCCATGTAATGGATCGTAGACGTAACCGGATGCTATTTTTAACAATGTCTCGGACATGCGGGCTTTGCTATCAATGGACTGGCGATCGGGTTAATGGTACGCCGGGTTCAGTTCCTGGAATATAAGGAAACGTTATTCAAATGGATGATTCAACACGCCTGGAAATTGCCCGCGGACAGATCGTGGCAGCCCGTCAATACACGGAAAGCCTGCTGGCGGACATTGATACTAGCGACTGGTTCAGGCAGCCTGCAGAAGTCGCAACCCATGTTGCCTGGCATGTGGGTCATTTGGCAATGGCACAATATGGCCTGGTACTGTTTCGTCAGCGGGGTCGTCAGACGGAAGACACTGAATTGATGTCCTCCCGATTTCGCAAGCAATTCAGCAAAGGATCGCAACCGGACTCGGTCGTGGAAAACAACCCCTCGGTGGAAGAGATTCAAGCGGTCTTTACGGGCGTCTACCGGCAGGCGATGGAGGAACTGGAGCAGTATCCGTTGGAACAGTTGGACGATGCTGTCGATAAACCGTACGCCGCCTATCCAACCAAGTACGGGGCCCTGTTGTTTTGTGCTCATCATGAGATGTTGCATGCCGGTCAAATCGGATTGTTGCGACGACTGCTGGGAAAATCCCCCGTTCGCTAATCGTTGCCGGGGGAGCAGCCAGCCTGCTGGTCTTTTGGTCGCAACGAAGGCCTGATGACCGTAGGTGTTTGCTTACTGTTAAGGATCTCTTTTACTCGATCTTGAATGTCTGAAAGAATATCAAAGTCACTTGGGTGCGGGGAGTCAAAGGCAGGTCGCAAGGGAATGGGTACGTCATCCATCCGATAGACAGTTCCTGGCACGTTGATGCCGTAGGTTGCCACGGTAAAAGCAACTGCAGCATGGCGGGTCGTCGGTGTTTCCTTCGGGTCGAGGGCGATGTAGGGAATGGTTTTCAGGTGATCACGAGCGGGTTGGCTGAAATTTGCCATGGGATCGCTTGCCACGATCATCGCCGCATCCGCTTCACCGCGCGCCAGCACATCAGCAGCGGTATATTCTCCCGGGTTAAAACGGGGATAGCCACGGGCCAGGTTAACACCGAAGGGAAAACCTGTTCGCCAGGCCATGACGTTATCGGCACCGGTTACATTGCCATGTCCCCGGTTTGGCTTACAGACGAATCGCGTGTAACGATTCATGTCTCGCGTCAGTGCCAGCAGCGCTTCGCTGTTGGCATGTTTACCGCGGGTCATGGTCAACCCCATGCCAAAGAAGATAACACCAAAGCGAGCGGCTTTCATGCGATCTATCAGATCCTGCCAGACAGAGAGCGGCTGTCCCGTTTCTTCTTCAACAAGCTGGGCGTCCATCTCAATCCCCTGGGCCAGCGCTCTCAAGGTCCAAAGCCCTTCAAAGTCTTTCCGTGGCTTGATCTGGATAAAGATATCAGCCGCTTTTGCTGACTTTGTTTGACGAACATCAACGATCACACAGGTGCGATCCTTCCGTCCATTGGGAATAAACATCCCCTTGGGCATCAAGCTGTACTTGGTGAAATGACGCGGGTGACTTTCTGCTGGATTAGCTCCCCAGAAAATAATCAAGTCTCCTCGATTACGAACCTCTCCCAGCGAACAGGTCACTTCCCCAACACCCTGGAACGCCATTCCCGAAGGACCATGACAAACACTGGTCGTCGTATCAACATTAGCGCCAACCCAATCAGCAATCCCCACGGCGACTCGCTGGGACTCTGATGTCGTATCACTCAAACCGTAGATCAGCGGATAGCGTGCCTCGGTAAGAATACGGGCAGCTTCTTCAATGCCAGCCGACAGTTCAGCGGCCTGGCCACGAATCAGGCATGAGGGGCGGTCTTCGATCTCGTGGTTAAAAAACCACGCTTTGCCGAGCACACAAGCGCGCTTGGCAGCCACGATCTTGTTGTCTTTAACCGTTAAGTCGATATCGTCACAGACGCATCCACAAAACGTGCAGGTGGCATCTTCGACGACCTTAAGGCCGGAATCCTGGGGTACCGTTGCCATAGCGGGCACTCATGAATTCTCGTGCGGCAACCTTCTCGTTACTGCAACGTTCTGAACGGACAAAACCGTTACTGAACTTGCACCGCCGCAGTAACGACGGGAGGGTCAAGGCCCTCCGGTTTCTTGACTATGGTGCCAGGTCAACTGGTTAATCGACCAACTCTAATTGTACATCCAAACCCTTGCTGGTGGGCATCCCAGACCCGTGGGTATCACCCCCCATTAAACGGCTGGAAATGTCTCCATAAGCGATAAATAACAGTCCGGGTGGCAATTCGCCCGCCTTAGCCGCCGAAATAGCGACTTCCACGTGACCACTTTCACTTGTCAATCGGACCCGATTTCCGGTTTCCAGACCTAACCGCTCCATATCTTCTGGAGCCACTAGCAGCCGGTGGGTCTCTGCCTGGTAGGTTTCTCCAAATTTTCCTTCACTGATTCCCACCCCTTGCTTACTGGTGCGACCTGGAATCAGCACAAACATTTCAGACACGATATTGGATCATCCTGTGTTGTTTCAGTGAGTGGGCCATTTTCCCATCAGACACTTCTCTGTTGACCCTTTCGGCACCAGCGGGTGTGTCACTTCAGCCATTCTCGGTCTCAGCAGGGCACTAGTAAAGGAAAGCTCTTTGGAGCTGACAATCAGCCCGTCGGCGGTTGATGATCGATCCCTAATTGTTCGAGTTGATCGGTTTGAATCCAACCGTCATCCGACCAGCCCCGACACTGATTATAGGCCCGCACGGCTTGCTGAAAATCTGTTTTTGATATTTGTGCCTGCTGATCATCGGCCAGCGATTCATTTAGGAATCGTGCCGGTAAAGTATCCTCGGCTGGTTTCCAGCCGGCCCGAATATTAAACCATTTCTTCGCCGTAACAATGCGTTGAGCGGTTTCTTCGAGTTCTTTACCGTCGACATCCCAACCGGTTACCTGCTGCAACATCTCTGCGGCCTCACCGTACAAATCGCCAAAGACGCCTCGCAAGAACTTACAGAGGATCAAGGAATCCATGATGGCTGCGCGGTTTTCAGTTTCGACTGCTTGAGCAGCGGCCGTTGGCGGCAAGTTATGTCGCTGGGCCCCTTCAGCAATGTCAACTTCATAAGCGCTGCTACGATTATGATCAGCGCCGCGAGCGGCCACGGCAAAACCTAACCCCATGGTTTGGAGAGCGCGCGGCTCATAACCGGGAATTTCAAGTCCTTTTACTTGTGGTGCAAACTGGATCGAATCGTGTCCGATTTTTTCTGCCAGGCAGCGGCTGCCTTCAGCAAGCATATCTCCCACATCATGCCGTTTTCCAATCCACTCAATGGCCTGCAGCAAGGCCTTGCCGTCGCCAAACTGGAGCCAGGGCACATCCCAATAACCACGCTCAACACATTCCATTGCAAAAGCAATCGTGCCACCGGCACTGATCGTATCGAGACCCAGTTCATCACAGCGCCGCGAAGCTCTCAAAACATCGTCAGATTCACCGACTCCGCAGAGGGAACCGAGGGCAAACAAGTTTTCGTATTCCACTCGCGTCCCGGTCGAATCCTTGGAATCGTCGTCAATCGGTCCATAAATATGTTCACAACCGATCGTACAAGCTGCACAAGAGGTTCGTGTTTTGGTCCGCGTCACGCCCAATTGTTCCGGAGACAGTTCGACAGCCTGTTCAAAGCTGCCTTGCTGAAAATTTCGAGTTGGCAAGGCCTTTAAGCGGTTCAGCAACAACATGTTGGCCGCCGTCCCCAATTCGCGGTACTTGGCCGTCGCCGGACCAAAAGATTTTTTTGACAGCTCTTTTGCTAACTCAACAAGCTCTTCAGGCTGCGACCAGGTAACACGACGACTGCCACGAACCAAAACTGCTTTAATGTTCTTCGAGCCCAGTACCGCGCCACTCCCACCGCGACCCGCGTGACGGCCATCATGTGAAATCGTGGCATAGCGGACCTGTTGTTCACCTGCTGGACCAATGACCGCCGCCTGGTAATCAGGACCATAGCGTTTTTTTAGCGACCGTTCCACATCGGGACAAGAGAGTCCCCAGAGGTCTTCAGCAGGTTCAACGCGGACTTGGTCATCGTCAACTAATAGTACGGATGGTTGAGCTGCCTTGCCCCGCAACAGGATTGCATCATGGCCCGTCTTTTTTCCTTCCAGGGCAAATCGGCTACTGGCCAGGGAGTCATTGAGGCGGCCGGTTAAGGGGCTCTTGCTAACGACGGCAAACTTAGCAGACGTTGTCAGCGGACTACCAACCAGGGGACTAAAAACAAAAGCCAGCACCGCCTCGGGTGCCAGCGGGTCCACTTCCGCTGCTCCTTCGCGCAGCAGCAGGTAGGTGCCCAGGCCGCTACCGCCCAGGAATCGGCGCAACGCCTGCTGATCAATTCGTTCTGACTCGCTGGCCTGGCTGGTCACGTCGATCCGTAAATAGCAACCATGATTTCCATGACGCGGGCGATCTGCTTCACCGGTTGTCATAGCGCACCTTTTTCAACTGCTTGAGTCCTCACTTTTCAACCTCCTGCATCTGCTGACAACAGCAAAAGTGACTGTCCTGGTAAAACAATCGTATGAGGATCGGTTACAAACGTCTCGCCATCAATACTGGCCAAGTATCCACTGCGCAAACTGCCCTGATCAAAACAGGCGGCGGCCAGATCCGGTGACTGTCGCGTCAGTTCTGTCAGGATCTGCGACAGACTGGCTCCTTCACTCTCCGTGGCAACATGCAGCAGTTCAGTACCGGCCCGTTGACGCGGAATACCATATAGTTCAACACGGATGTTCATCGACCCAGTAATAAGCGACCTCACCTAACGGTAACAGCAGCAACAGCCAGGTTAACCAGCATCATTGCCCGCTTTAACTGCCCAAATATTTCGATACCGCATTGGGCAACCGTGATTTTGTAAAACAATTGGTCCAGCAGCCGGTCCCGGCTTGGAAGGTGCTGCCGTCGTGGATCGATTGCCTGGCAGTTCAACGTCCTTGTGAATCACCACACCATTGTGCCGGACGGTAATCCGTGGATGCTTAGCCAATTTTCCCTGGTCATCAAACCTGGCGGCCGTGTACTGAATATCATACGTCTGCCACTGCAATGGTGGATAACACATGTTCACGTCCGGATCCTTGACACTGTAAAGTCCGCCACACTCGTTCTGTTTCCCTGCCAGCCCAAACGAATCTAGCATTTGAACTTCGTATCGACCCTGGACATAAATGCCACTGTTGCCACGGCCTTGACCTCGGTCTTCCGGCTGGTATGGCAAACGAAACTCAATATGCAGCAGATGATCCTGAAAAGTCTCGGTGCTGGTGGTTCCCTCCATGAGCAACTTGTCGGCCGTCATGCGACCGTTCTTCCAGCCTTTGGCATTGGAGCCGTCAAACAGAACCACGGCACCCTTGGGTGCTTTTTTTCCTGCCGTTGAACTTGTACGAACAACACGTGTGAGTGTGCCGAGCAGGGTGCCCGACGGATTCGAGATGGTCAAGTTGTTTTCAAGGGAGAAGAAGGTACTGCCGTGCTGAAAGGAAAATCACTGACCATCTCGAATCCGTCGGGCACCCTGCTCGGCACACTCACACGTGTTGTTCGTACAAGTTCAACGGCAGGAAA
>JYMV01049764.1_pt1 | contig 20335 bp, 13 predicted proteins | sample 338911 | NCBI WGS metagenome assembly JYMV01 (sample SAMN03354496, study PRJNA234377) | hydrothermal vent metagenome | biome: Deep sea; feature: Hydrothermal plumes at the Eastern Lau Spreading Center, Western Pacific Ocean; material: Seawater | place: Tonga | collected 2009 | depth 2000 m m
TTCACTTTGAGTATTCGCTGGAAATGATTCCTGACTCGGTTTCAACATCTGATCAGTTGGCTTGTTTGTACGTGGATGCTGAAGATTGGGTTAAGGCCGAGACCTTGCTTACCATGGTGGTTAACCGAGCAGACGACGATGTTGATACGGAGTGGCTCTGTCAGCTTCATTTCCGTTTGGGACTGACTTTGGAGAACCTGCTGCGGCCTGAAGAAGCGCTCAAGGAATATGAAACAGCGTACGAGCTGGATGAAAAGAACCTGATTATCGGTAAAGCCTTGGGTCGTCTGGCCTTCTCTACCGGCGATTTGGAGCGGGCAGAGTCCATTTACAACAGTATCGTGGAGAGCCTGGGTGATGATGCCTCCGACGACGAGTTGGTACCGCTTTACAAGACTCTGGGTGAAATGGCTCTCAAGCGTGGTGATGACGAGGCCGCTCGAAACTATTTTGAGCAGACCATTTCACTTCAGCCGGGCAATATTGACGCAATCAAGCATCTGCTCGAGGTGTTTGCGCAGCAGGGCTACATTGACGGCATGGTCCAATACACCGCTGAACTGATGGATCAGCTCGACGATGATTTGGAGAAATTTGAGTTGCAGGTTCGTTTGGGCGACACCTACTTGAAGGAGCTTCAGGATGTAGATTCTGCAATCGACGCGTACCAAAGTGCATTGGATTACGCGCCGAATTCCAAGGCTGCCTATTTGAAGATTTTTCAGGTTCTGGCAGACGCCGAACGTCACGAAGAAGCCGTACCCATGTTGGAACGCATGGTGGAGCTTGAGGACGAAGACAAACGAAAAGCGACCTTCTGTGGGGCGATTGGAGATATCTACAGGGCTAAGCTCTTTGATGCCGAGCAGGCAGTGAATTGGTACAATCAGGCGCTTGATCTGGATCCCTCCTTACTCAAGCTCTTTAGAGCGATCGATGAGATGCTCACTGAACGCAAGGACTGGAAGGCTCTCCAGAAGAACTACCGGTTGATGCTAAAGCGGGTCGAGGACGACGATACTCAAGCCAAGCTTCAGCACAAATTGCTCTTTTTCTTAGGCGAGATTTATCGTTCACGGCTCAATTCGTTAGCCAATGCCAAGGGAGCCTTTGAAGCCGCGCTTCAAATCAATCCGACCGATGTCAAATCGATAGAGATTCTGGGCGAACTCTATCTGGCAGATGGAGAGTATGAACAGGCTATTGAGAAACAGCGGGCTCTTCTTGCTCTAAAACCGGGCGATTTGACCCTTTATCGTAGTCTCAAACAAATTTACCTGGATGCCGGTCACAAAGACGGCGCATGGGTTGCCTGTGGTGTGCTGGTCATGTTGCAGCAGGCAGATGAAGAGGAACAGAAGTACTACGAAAGTCATGTCAGTGAAGGCATGCTGTCGGGTACTCAAGCAGTAGAAGGCGACATTTGGGGACGTTATCTCCTGAGCCGACAAGAAGATCTCCTCGTTGGTCAAATTATCCAAAAGATCTACCAGGGTCTGGGAGATAGTCTGGCCAAGAACACTCTAAAGGATCTGGGTCTCACCAAGAAGAATCAGATTGATCTGAGCGAGCGCGAACTCTTTACCCATGTGTTGAATAGTGCGGTCGAAGTCTTGGCGATTAGTCCTGCCCCGTCTGTTTTTGTTTCAGAGAAAACGACCGGTATGCATATTGCCGAGGTGGTACCGCCGGCAATTGTTATTGGTAGTGACTTGCGCACGGGCAAGCGTGATCAGGAGTTGGCCTTTGTTTTGGGCAAGGTTCTGACTTACTTCCATCCATTACATATTGGCGCATGTATTGTGTCTCCTGAGACGTTGCAAGTGCTGTTTATGGCTGCACTCAAGCTCTTTGTGCCGAAAACGGACGTGGGTGAATTGGAAAACCAGGAATCTTTCCAAAACGTGCTGGAGGCCATGAGTGAAATACCGAGTCAGCTTCAAGGCAGCCTGGGTAAATGGGTGGTGGAGTTTGACTCTCGGGGTCATTCGGCCAATTTGCAGAAGTGGCTGAACCAGATTGAGTTGACGGCGAATCACGCTGGACTGGTCATGTGCAACGACGTTGTATTGGCAGCGGAGATGATCAAAAGCGAGCAGAGTCAGGGTCTGTTTACAGCACCCAGCCGACTTTCAAATCGCGACAAATTGGTGGACTTGGCGGTCTATGCCATGAGTGACGAATATCTAACTCTTCGAGAAGAGTTAGGGATTAGCGTCGCTTAGGAACTAATAGCGATTCGTGCTCTACATTATTGCCACTCCTATTGGGAATTTGGACGACATTAGCATTCGTGCGCTCAACACCCTCCGAGCAGCTGATGTCATCTATGCTGAGGACACTCGCCACACTAAGAAGCTATTGGATCATCATGGTATTTCATTGGACGGACGTACTTTAGCGAGTTGTTTTGAGCACAATGAGGATACTCGGGCCCGACAAGTCGTTGCTCATCTGGCAGAGGGGCATAGCGTGGCGCTCGTTAGTGACGCCGGCACCCCAACCATCAGTGATCCCGGGTATCTTCTTGTGCGCACTGCGTGGGAGGCAGGTTTTCGTGTTGTTCCAATACCCGGCGCGTGTGCAGCGGTTGCGGCCCTGAGTGCATCCGGGCTTCCGACCGACCGTTTTACCTTTGTTGGATTTCCGCCGAAGAAGAGTGGCGCTCGTCGCCGCTGGCTGGACGAATTGAGCACTGCACCAGGCACTCTTATACTCTATGCCGCTGCCCGTGATGTTGTTAAAATACTCAATGACTTGAATGAGTTAAGAGGCAACCCTGAGGTGGTCGTGTTTCGCGAGATCACCAAGCGTTACGAGGAATGCCTGCGTGGGCGGGCAGCCGAACTGAGTGCTCTTTGGGCGGCCGAAGCTCGCAAGGGCGAAGTCACCATTATGGCGGGGCGTGGCGTTGAGTGTGATTTTGATGACGCTGCGCTGATGGAATTACTGCGCGAGGACACCGTCAAAGAGGTGGCCCAAAATACGGGGGTGAGTAAACGGCGCCTCTACCAGTTGTCGTTGATCCTTAAGGAGCAGGGCTAGCTGATAGCTGCTTTATCCTGCGTTCGATGTCCAATGCAATAGCCTTGAGTTTTCCTTCGATGACGCCTCCATTTCTCGCCTCATTTAGCCAACGCGTTGCTTCCGAAGCGTTTCCTGCCTGCGTCCACCAATAGGCCGCACTTAGGAGCATTTTGTTACGTTGGGATTGCATTGCACAGCGGCTTGCCACTCCAAATCGCGCCGCCGCTGTTTGAGCGTCTTTGTTAGCAACTGATGTGAGCGCCAATTGAATGCTTGGATCACAGCCGGCCGTGCCTGATTTTTGGGCTCTTAGGAACCATTCTTCGGCTCGTGAGAGGTCGCCTGTTTTCAGTGCCGTAATACCGCAAAGCAGAAACATGGGACCGTGAAAACGCCGATCTGCGGGAGGATTGGCTAGAACCCTCGGCGCCAATGCAGATGCCTGGGCATAGTCTCGATTTTGGACCAATGCAGAAAGTAGGTTGAACGCCTGGAGTGGTTCATTCTTGCATGTCTCAGGTAATGCCCCGATGGCGGCAATGGCTTCGTTGCTTTTCCCCTTCTTCATGAGTCGGCCCACTCGTCTCTGACCGTGCCGGCACAAGTCCTCGTCGGTACGAAAGCGTTCGGGGGTCTGTTCAAAATGCTGCTCTTCCAGGGCCATAAGCGTGTCGTCGTTTACGTAATATCCATGAGATTCAGCCGCGTTCCATAGAGCCAAGCCGGTCCATCCCAAGAATAGAATGAACATAGCCATTCCCATTCGGGAGTGCTTTTGAGCGAAGTAGCTCAAAGTCCAAGCAAAAAGAAGCGATGTAGATGCAATTGACTGAAGCATCCAACGGTCGGCGAGCGGGTATTTATTGGCCACACCGGGAACATTGAGCTCGGCCACCAGGAGGACCGGCGCCAGCGCACCCCCGGCCCACAAGAGAAGCGCCAGCGCGGAATGCTCTTTCTTGCGCCAAAGAATGAAGGCGACACTGGCGACAAGGAACCAAAACAGGCCGGCGCTAAGCCAGGTCTCAGTTGCTGTTGCTTCGAGCATTGAGATGTTGTGAACAGAGGAGTTCAATTGGAGCGGCATGAGCCCTTGCAAATAGCGGCCGCCGGCGATGAAGATTCGGGCCGGGTTCAACTCAATTCCGGCACCAGAGCCCCCGGAGAGTACGAGATTGCGGCACAGTAAATACAGTCCGGCCACACCGATGGTCGGCGCGAGTTTGGCAATAAAGCGAGAGCTGAACAGGGGAGGGCGCGAGTCATCCATGAGTGCCCACAAGATAAACAGCGGCAGAAGAACAACCGCACTTTCCTTACTGGTGAAAGCCACAATGAGCGCTGCGAAATGAAGAAGCATCCTTGTGGTAGAAGCTTCTTCCCGCCATTTGAGCCAGGTACTAACAGCCCAGATAGTCCCGGCTGCGCAAGTGACATCGGAACGAGCCATGACCAGGCAGCCCGGCTCTACCACTGACGGATGCAACACAAAGAGGGTGGCGCCTATGGCCGCAAAAAGTGGAGACAGTCCTAACTGGCGCGCTAGAACGAGCAGACCCACGACACACACCAGTAGCCACAAGCATTGGACAAGATGATAACCGGGCGCCCAATCGCCGAATAGCTGGGCTTCCAATAGCCAGCTTAGCTTTGTGAAGGGGCGCCAATATGGAATGTTATTACCACTGGATGACCAGAAGTAGTCGTGTGTCAGAGTGTCGCTGAAATAGCTCAGGTCTTGCAGATAGAGATTGTCGGCAATGAGAAATCCAGCGTCAGCCAGGAAGCCCAGTTGATAGAAGCTACTAAAGGCCAGCGCCCAGGCCACGAGAGGTAGGCACCACCACCATTGAGAACGGGAATTGAGAGGATTCACCGTTGGCTACTATAGCGCATCTTTCAGCGATGTCTTGGGTGCTAAACGATGCTCCAGGACAGCCCACAATATGAGGGCGGCAACGGAGCCCACGGCTGCCGAAGAGAAGAGCATTGCATGGCTGGTCGCATCGGCAATGGCGCCAAATACCGGAGGAAAGATGAGGACAGTGACTTCCCAGAGAGCCGTAAACATGGCGAGAGCTGATCCGCGTAAGCTTTTGGGGCTCCGACTAACGACCTGACTGGTCAGTACTGGAAAACAGTAACCGTGACCAAAGCCCGCAAGTAAGCCGCTCCATAACAAAGCGCTTTCGCTGTTTGCTTCGGCCAGAACAAGAGCCGCCACAATTTCAATGGCAATGGCCGGTGCAATGAAGTTGGCTGGACCGACCTTGTCCGGAATTCGGGCACCCGCCAAACGTACAAATACGGCCCCAATGGCGTATGTAAGCCAAAACCGGGCAGGGTTGGGGATGTTTCGTGTCTCGGCGGTTACCGACGCAAAAACAAAAAAGAGTTCCACCATTCCGGCAAATATCAGCGTAGCCACCCAAGATGGTATGAGCTCCGGTTTCTTTAGTGCAGAAATAACCTCTTTCAAGTTCAGTCGTTCTCTATCTCCATTGAATCCGACTTCCTTAATGAAAAAGAGCGGCACGAGGGACAGCAAGATGACCACACCCATTGCAGGAAGAAACCATTGCAGATGGGCGGGGGTTACTCCCACTGATTCTGCAATGGGACCCACTGCCAGAGGGGTCAGACCGGATATTCCAAAAAGGGCAATACCTTCGGTCCGTCTTGATTCCGGTACGATATCTGCGGCAAAAGTGAAGTATCCGGTGAAGAGCGCGCCGACTCCGATACCGTAGACAATGCGTTGGGCATAGGCGAGCGGACCAATCGTGTCGATAGGCCAAATCAGAAACATGCCCAGGGCGAGAATAAAGGTGCCGACCATGAGGGTAGGACGCCGGCCGTAGGTGTCTAGTGCCCAGCCCACGAGGGGACGGAAAATGAGCCCCCCAATGGATGAGGCCGCCATTACGATACCAATTTGAGTTGAGTTGGCGTTGAGGTGGTCCAGATACAACGGGAAGAGCAGCATGGTGGACCAACCGACGGCCTGCAGAAAATGAGCCGCTGTCAGCAAGCAGAACGCTTTTGTAAGCAGTGGTTCGGGCTTTATTGGGCCCGTCAGGTCCAGATTTGGGATGTTGCCCGGGCTCAGGGATTGTCCTCGGGTTCCGGTTCGGGGGTCGGTGGTGGTTCAACAGCAATGATGACCGAACTACTCGGGCTATACATGGGTATAGGGTCGTTGGTCTTCACTGTGAGAGACAAGTTGTAGACGCCGGCGGTGTCGGGCGTGATTTCCAGATTGGCCGGGCCGGGAATGCCGTTCAGTACCAGGCTACTATTGGCAGGCTTGGAGATGAGATACCAAATGTAGCCATTGCTATTGCTTACATTTCCTGTGGCCGCGCCTTTGAGATTGAAAGCTCCACCGGCGAACAGGCCTGGATAGTCTTCCGTACCACCGGGTTTGGCTTGAGGCAGAGTGGGAGGATTGGTCGTGACAATACCGTTGAGCGGCACAGAAATGCTCGCTTCTCCCTTATTTCCCAGATAATCAATCGTCATTGTGCCCTCTGGATTGGCGGGTTCAAAGCCTGTGGCCATTTCTACTGTAAAGGCCTTCACTCTGTTGGGTTTTACTTTGATGGGAAAGGCAAAGAATCCCTTTAGCTGCCAGTAATTAGACGGGAATTCAGGTGTCTCATTCTCGCTGAATGTAAAGCTGTCAATAAGCAGGTTTGCGTCACCCTTGTTGTAGACTACGAAAGTGCGTTCCACGCTGGATTGCGTGGCACCTGCAAACTGCAGCGCCGCAGGTTCTTCCGGAAGTCCCGGTGCATAGTCAAAGATGGCTTTGGCTCCACCTCCCACAACGTTGAGAATGGATGTTGCCGGATTTGGGTCCTCAAATTCGACGGTCAATTCTGAGTCGAGCCCCGTATTCTGGGCTGTATAGGTTAGCTGAATGAGGACGCTCTTGCCGGCGCCGAAACTGATTGGTAGCTCCTGCACTGGTTCCATGGCGCCCCCCGGAATGTTTGAGGGGAGCATGAGAGAATAGTTGTACCAAATGCCGTTGAGGTCATTCGGTAATTCGACCTTGTTGAGAGTGCAGACTTTTTTGCCCACATTCTTCATGGTGACCGTCTTAGTTTCCGACCCACTTTCGACTTCTGAAAAGTCTACAAAATTCAAGTTCTGAGAGGGGGGTATCAGAATGCATGGACTGGTATCCTGGTCTGTCTCAAAGGTACCTTCCAAGGGAATGCTAACGGGATTGTTGTTGGGATCATTCGTATACAGAAGCACGACGTTCTTGTCTTTGACTGAGCCATAAGTCGGTTGATAGCGAATCGTGAAAAAGAGGGGCTTGTAATCCGGTGTTCCGGGTGGAGGCACCTGCCCACCCAATCCCGGTTGGCTCACGATAGTGAAGACATCTGTGGGTTCGGCAAATACCAGTTTTACAAATTTCAAGGGCAGAACACCATCATTGAAGATTCGGAAAATTCGTTCTTCATAGTTGCTTAGTGTGGCTTTCTCAAACAGGTTGTCGGCGGGTTCAACGCGTACTTCAGGTGCGACCGGCGGCGTTAGAAATCGGACCTTGAATTCGGGATTTTGACTGTCGTTGCTCAACACTTTGAGAGTGGACATATTGATGTCAAATGCCTTCGGCGCATAGACCACCTCAAGCGTGAAGACTGAGCTCGCGTCCTGGCTTTGGGGAGCCAGGGTGATCGGAAATGATTGCTTTGGATTGAAGCCCAGATAGTCCAGTGAGACCCACACACTCTTGGGCGAACCGTCATCGTTATATGGCTGCAACGATGCACCATTGATCTCCAGAGCTTCGCTGCCCTCGTTTATGATTTGAACTTTGACCCGTGCCTCGGCTAAGACCCCGGGAACCACACTGGGAAGCTCGTAGTAGTCGGCGCTAAGATACTTGTCGTCAATCTTGACTTTGAGAGCGGTCGATCCTGCCGGGACATCGGGCTCCGCATCGGTTGCGCTCGTGTCAGTATCTTCTTCAGTGTCAGTTTCCGAAATCTCAACCTCGCTGCCGGTGCCATCTTCCAGGCCCTCATCACCAGTGGTCGCATCTTCCGAAACATCCGGACTGATGTCGGTTGTGCCATCATCTGTAGTCGTCTCATCTTCTCCACCACCGCAACCCACTGCGAGGGTAAAAAGCACGATAAATATTGTTCGCCCGATTAAGTTCATGAGTGGATTGTATTCAGCACCACCGTCTTGAGGCAAATCCATAACCTTGTCTTTATGGACAATTGACACTCGTACCGCGTTTATCAATACCCAGATAGGGGTTGAAACAGTACTCGTGACTGAATCCGCTCTTATTTTCACGATTCCAGCTTGTGTTGAAGTAGCTGGTCTTGTGGCGTTTGGTCAGGAAATGGGCGGGATCAAAAAAATATGCGCCGGATTTAATGGTGCTGTAGCTCTTGTTGGGTTCACTGGGTTGCCATTTGACCGCCCAAATCGCGCGCCCCTTACCTTGTTCTCCGTTGGCTCCCACAAAATAACGTGGGTAATTGACACCCGCCTTTTCGCTGCCAAAGGCGTAGGTGTAGGTTGAGATGGATTCGTAAAACAAGGTGCCGAAATCGCTTCTCCGGGGCCACCAGGAATCTAACAGGTCAACTAATTCGTAGCCGTAGTGTCCGTTTGTCGGCCATTTACTTTCTTTGCTTATGGGAGCGGCCTGTTCGGAAACCGTGAGCTCCAAAAAGTTCATGGATTTTCGTTTTGCAGCGTTCAATTCACAGCCATAGTTGCTGCCGTCATTGACCCAAGCGCAGCTCTCATGTGTGCCTGTAGATAGCCAGTTGATGACCTGGTTACCGGGAAACAGTGATTCCTCAGTGTGAATGCCGTCGAATGAATCGCTGATCGCTTTACCGGTGTCCGCGGCTGTAAAGATGTTGCTTTCATTGGTCACAAATGCGCGGACGTATTCCGCCGATTTCTTTTTGTACCAGGTTAATACTTCAACGGGCCGGCCGGCGCCCTGATTGCTCCACTTTTCAACCACCACAGTGGTTCCGGCTGCATCGTTTTCAAAGGACTCCATGCCTGCGGAATTGGAGCGAGTCGGCCAGTAATATGCGTAGTGGAAGAAGTAGTGAGACAGGCTTTCAATCACGGCCGAGTGCACGGCGGGCAATAGAGTCTTTGTACTGGCTTTCTTTACATGGGCCTTGTTATTGGTGACCTGCCAATCGCCGTCGAGATTGGCCGGCGTTAGATAATCCAGTTGCGTGTTGCTGCTGGAGGTCTCCAAATACACGACGGGCGCATATTTTAGAGCCAACTTTCGATAGCTGGCCAGATTGCTCGGCGGCGCCGTATAAAAACGGCTATTGATGACGCCCTGCATCTTGTTTCCGGCAAAGTCCATGATGGCGGAAACCGGGAAATTGACGACGATATCGTATGGACTTGCGGGATCCAGTTCATTGGCCGGAATGAAGGACCAGGTACTCTGGTCGTCGTTACTGCTGTAGCTGCCTTGAAGAGGCACGCCATTTATATTGGTCACTGTAAAGGTGTTCTTGTCCAGACCGACTTTGAGGGATTCAGAGAAGCTTACTTGCACCGAAAATGGCGCACTGACGTTGCTACTTCCGTCAAGTGGCGTGATCTGAACGACCGAAGGCGGCGTGTTATCTGCTGGAGGCGCGTCTTCTGGGCTTGTTGTGTCAGCTTCAACACTGTCTGTCGCTGTCTTGGTTTCGAGTGTGCTGCCCGAATCGTTGGTGTAATTGAATCCATCATTCGGTGCTCCTTTGCAGAAGCCGTCGACACAGACCTGGCCGGAATTGCAGCTGGAATTGCTCGTACATCCAGCGGCCGGGTCGTGTCCGTCATTACACCCCCAACCAAGAATCAGCAGGGCTGCTATCCATTTGAAATGCTGTCGTCTATTCACCGAATCTTTCTCATTTGACTATATTCCTATATATCGTCATCACTTTCTGCCATAGGGTAAAAGTCAGCGTCAAACATGAATTCATTGTATTGGTAGACAAAAGCATAGGCACTCACATCAGGATAAAATCAACCCGGCGATTTGAATGGCTGCTCGCATGGCGCTTAGTCCGTTCACGGAAGACACGTTTTCTCAGCTTGATAACCGTAATTGCTGTGGTCGGTATTGCTTGTGGTGTCATGGCTCTAACGATCGTCCTGGGGGTTAGCAGTGGTTTTCAGGACTCACTGCAACAACGAATTCTTGGGCTGCATCCTCATTTGGTGGTTTGGCCTCGAGATGACCAATTCACTGAATACCGTCAGGTCATGGCGGCTCTAAAGAAAAATCCTCACATTCTAGGTGTCACACCGGCAACTTATGACGACATGATGCTCGCCAACGGTGATCAACGAGCGGGTGCGGTCATCAAGGGCATGGATCCAGCCACTTTGACGACTGTGCTGGAGATCGACAAGCTGATGACCGAGGGCCGACTGGAATCTCTCGATGAAACCCCCAAAATAGCGCGATCAGCCAACACTTTTTCAATTTCCAACCTCGTTCAGGAGACGAGTTGGTTGGCACTGCTTTGGGATGACGGAAAACTCCTGATGCATCAAAATAACCTGAGCGTGCCTTTTCCTGGGGATTCGAGATTGGCCGTCGTACATGCGGATTCTTCACTGAAAGCCATTGATGTGGAGATTGCGGGTAGTCCAATTCGTTTTGTTGACCTCCACCCTGGAACGGTGTCGCGCTCAGCCGTTGTTACTGCAGGTGTTGTTGGTCTCAGCCTTGGCGGCACGAGCCTGGGTGGGGATTTGACGCTGGAGTCGGGAAAGAGTTACCAACTCATTCTGCTCCCCGGCGGAAAACATCGACTCCGCACTGTTGAATTAGCGCGGCCCGTAGATTCAGAAGCACGGGTTACTCTCATTGAGGCTCGTAAGGACGCCGTTCCACTGACTGTCAAAGTCGCCAGCAACTATCTCAAGAACGGTGTGCCCACGATTGTAGATGCCCGTTTACCCGCCATCATTCTGGGAACGGTATTGGCTAAACGCCTGAAGGTTGAATTGGGTGACAGTATTTCCGTGGCCAGTCCATTCAGAGGCCTGGGCGAGCGTGGGGCAGCCCCTACCGGTATGGAGCCCACCTCAGGTCGTTTTGAGGTCACGGGACTCTTTCATAGTGGTTATTACGACTACGACAAGCGTTTCTCTTTGGTCGCGTTGGGGTCTGCTCAGCGTTTTATCAATCAGGGTGACCGGCCACGTTGGCTCGAAGTTCGCGTGGACAATATGTTTGATATGGATGTCGCCAAGAAGATGGTCTACGACATCTTACAGCCTTTTTCGTTGGGTGAGTTTAACAATCAGCTCCAGGTGGTTGATGAGCGCATGAAACGTGTACTCGATGGCAAAGTCAGTCAGTTTGAGGTTGAAGAATCCAAGAGCGTGTTGGGCTTCATGAGAAATGCCAGTCACCTGCTCAGCGTATTGAGAAGTACGATGCCACACACCTTTGAAAGGCGTATGGAATACAATTTGATTACCTGGCAGGAGGTCAATCAGCCTCTTTTTGGCGCGCTCAAACTCCAAAAGGTCGTTCTATCCATATTCTTCCTCATCATCATTGTTGTGGCGGCATTCAATATTGTGGGAACACAGATCATGACGGTCTCTCAAAAGACTCGCGAAATCGCCATATTGAAGGCAATGGGGGCCAGCCGTTGGGTTATCAAGCGGGCCTTCTTGATTCAGGGCTTTCTGGTGAGCTTGTTAGGCACCTTGATAGGTCTCGCGTTCGGATTGTCGGTCTGTTACCTGCTCGATCAATATGGATATCCACTCGAACCAGAGGTTTATCTAATTAGTGAACTTCCCGTGTCCGTGAATACCATAGAAATTGTGTTGGTTGCGTGTGCTTCGCTTACTTTGACTTTATTGGCGACTTTGTATTCAGCAGGCAGAGCCGGTAACCTGACCCCCGTCAAAGGTATACGATATATCGAGTAGAGGGCTGTGCGCTTCTCTGTTGACAATTTGGAGGGTCGTTGCTAGTAAAGGGCGACTCAGCGGTCCCGACCGTTTCGGGACTGTAAGCGCTGCCTACCCAGGCACGCCGGGACAAAGGGAAGTGTTATGGCCGACCCAATTGGAATTATTCTTAGTTCAGCCCGAGAAGACGCCGGATTGACGATTGCGGATTTGGCCCGTATTACACGCATCCCCCGTTCATCGGTTGCATCGCTGGAAGAGGGTCGTTTTGACAGCCTTCCTGCGCCGGTTTTTGTCCGTGGTTTCATACGTAGTTATTGCCGTGAAGTTGGATTGGCGCCGTCAGATATCTTGGCCCAATACGATGGCTACCTACACGAAACAAGCCTGATGAACCAAGAGCAGCCGGAGCAGCAAGTGCGTCCCTTGCTCTTGCCTCGTGCAGAGATGCATGGTTCTAGGCACCGTGGATTGGAGCTATCTCATGTTCTTCTGGTGTTGCTCGCTGTTGTGAGTTTCATCATTGCCTACTTGTCTGCCGGAGTAACTACAAGCACTGACGTCGACACGGCGCAGTCACTTCCCAGTCAAGAGTCCACTCTGAACAACCCAAGCAGCCGTTAGGCCCCGGCAGTGTTAGGCTCCAAACAGAGCCTACTGATCGAATCGACACAGCGTCTGCTGCGTCGAGGCGCCATGGTGCGCGTTAAACAACTTCTCAGCAAGACCCGCCCCGAAGATATTGCCCATGTTTTTCCTGCGTTGAGGGAACGCGAGCGTCGCCAGGTTTTCGACCTCATTGAGGACAGTTCGTACCAGGCAGAGGTGTTGGCCGAGATTGACAGCGGACTTATTCGGGAAATCTTGGATCCGCTCAACCTGGAGAAAGTGGTTGAGGTTCTGCATGAGGTTCCTGCCGATGATGTTGCAGACATTTTGGGTGAACTTTCGGAGGAACGTGTCAGTAGCATCTTGGGTCTCATGCGCGATCAGGAGTCTCTCGAGGTTGAAGACCTCATGGGCTACGACCCCGAGAGTGCTGGTGGAATCATGTCACCAGACTTTTTTGCGTTACCTTCTGAAACCACGGTATCCGAGTCCATTGTGGCTCTTCAAGAGCGCCATGACACCATCGAGATGGCGTTTTACGTCTATGTGGTCAACGAACACGGTCAGCTAACGGGCGTGGTTTCGTTGCGGCAACTCGTGACGACTCCACCCACAACCAAACTGAGTGACATTGCTGAATACGATGCGATTTCCGTCCAGACCAGCGCGGATCAGGAACACGTTGCACAGCTTGTGGCTCGCTATAATTTTCTGGCGTTGCCGGTGGTTGATGAGACCAACAAGTTGTTGGGTATCGTCACGGTCGACGACATCATTGACGTCCTTTACGAAGAAGCGACTGAAGACATTCTCAAATTGGCCGGTGCAGGTACAGAACTGCCCAGCACGGCCACGATTTGGGAGCATTTCAGAATGCGTTATCCGTGGCTGGTCGCCAGCTGTTTGGGTGGCTTTATTGCGGCCATGATTATGGACCCATTTTTGTCACACTTGAGCGCTTTCCTCATGCTCTTTGTCCCTGTTGTCATGGGCATGGCTGGTAACGTCGGCATTCAGTCATCCACCATTGTAGTTCGTGGGTTGGCCACAGGAAATGTCGAGATGGGCAAAGTGGGCTCTGTGGTTCGCCGAGAAATAGGCTTGGGCTTGCTTTTGGGTGTGGGCTACGGCGTCATTATTGGTATAGGCGTGGCATTGTACGGATATCTGTCGGGAACCGGTCAGCAGCAGTACAGCATTGCCTTCTATGGTGTTTCTGTTGGTCTCTCCCTCACCGTTGCAATGATCATGGCCGCCACCCTGGGTGCGCTTATTCCGTTAGGTTTCAATCGCGCTGGAATTGACCCGGCCGTCGCTACAGGTCCCTTTGTCACGTCGGCACTCGATGTGTTGGGAATTCTCGCTTATTTCATGATCGCGTTGTTGTTGGCTCAGGTTTTTTAGCGGCCGGGCGCCTTTCTTACCATGCACACTCTTTCAACGAGGTTTTAGCGTTTTGTCTGTTCAAGCAGTCGACGGCATTGTGCTGCGTCTTCTCGACCACGGCGAAAAGCACCGAATCGTTACTTTCTACACGCCCAGTCTGGGTCGCCTCACTGCAATTGCTCGTGGTGCGCGCGCCTCCAAAAGTCGTTTTGGTGGTCATCTGGACCTCTTTCATTGCGGCCAGGCCATGCTGAAAACGCGGTCCAACACTCACTCCATGGCGGTGTTGACCGGTTTTACCGCTAATCTGCCATTCGAGAAGATCCGTCAGGACATTGTTCGCTTTGCGACGGCGTCGTTCTGGGCTGAGTTGGTTTTCAAGAGCACGGCCGAGGGTGATGCTTCTGAGGCACAGTACAATCTGTTATTGAATGCATTGAATTGTCTTGATGAGTCGGAGCAAGGGATTCGTCGCGATTTGATTCTCGGGTTTCAGCTTCAGTGGTTTTTTGCCATGGGTGTACTTCCCGAATTAGACGATGAGAACCTGCATCTTGCGCAACTCCCCAGTTTAGATGACCAGAATCTAGCACTGGCTCGGGCCCTGTTGTCAGGTATGGAGATTCCTGAATTGGATGGCCCCCTCTTTGTCAAAGTGGGAGCGCTTACCCGCGCAATTCGGGAGCGGGTAATCGGCCGTCAACTTGCTTCGGTCCCCTTTCTCTTTCAAATGTTGAGTGCTGAGTAGGAAATAGAGCCGGACGTCGTGTTATGCTGCCCAAATGCAGCATTTTGCTACAGGCTTGGTTGTACTCGCTGTGTTTTTTCAGAGCGCATGCACTGCGCCCGAACCGCATGTGATTGGAGAGCCTGACTATGGTTATAAGCCGCCGGTTCGAACCCCTTGCGTTCATGGTGGGGATTGCCAGGAGGGCGAAATGTGTAGCCAGAATATTTGTGTTGATAATCCCAACAATAATACGGGTGGCGGCACTACGGGGGCTGATTGGGACACGCAGACAATCGTTGATACCGGTTCTCCTCGGCCTCAGGACACCCAGCCTCCCACGCCGGATACCAAGCCGCCGGGACCGACCACTGATGATACTTGTCCCAAACCCGGTGACTACCTGAGCTGCGGTCTGCCCCAATCGTGCAAGATCAATCCTCTAACTCACGCTCTTGATTGTGTGGAGATTGTAGCGGCCGGTGGGATTGGGGCCCCGTGCACGGACAATGCGCAGTGTGATGTCGACCTGGGATGTCATTTTGCGATCTGTACCCATTATTGCGAAAAGCAGTTCGCCGGCGCCGAGTGCAACGGAACAGAGTGTATGGATTTGGGCCATCCGGTTTGGGGTTCTTGTAAGGGATTCTAGTCTGCCTGGTCGCGCTTACAGCAACTCATTAACAAAAAAAACCGGACCGTGCATGCACGGTCCGGCTGAACTAAGAAGGAAGAATTGTTTATTCCTTCAGGGGGTCCCCTTTATGCGTCGGTGGGGCAGTGAGTTACTACGCATTGGTGAGTTACTTCGTCAGCGTTGTTGCGGCAACGAATAGGGGCTAGACCGTCTGTATCGTTGATGCACTTGAGATAAGTCTTGGTGCCAAAGGCGCCACAAGCTTCCTGACAAGCGAGAATCGGGTCATCGAGCTCTTCTTCAGAAGCCTGAGTTTCCTCAACAACCGGTGAGTGGTGGTCAAAGGGGCTTGCGTTGTTATCAACTGCGCTACCGTCACCACATTCGTAAGTGGTGCAAGTTTCAAAGACATCGTTTGCTTCGTTACTGCAGTCAGGCGTGTTGTCTTCATAGCATCGTTTCTTAGCAAGAGCGGCTTCGTAGCGGCATCGATTTACGCATTGACTCGTCCAACGATTCTGATCAACTGACTGACTCTGCTTGTTCAGGGCTTTGCTGGCTGCTGAGAAAGCTCCATGAGTCGGTCGCACCAGTTGTGATCCGGTATCGCCAAATTCAATCAGAGGGGAACCCATTTTGTCATTCTTGGTTGAACTATAAGATCCGTCACCTGCACAACCGCTGATGATGATGCTGCCAACTGCAAGAATTGTGATTCCGATTTGATTGATGTTCATGAGCTTCCCTTTTGTTTCGTGTTTTCAAATACTCGTTGCTGAGTGTGTGGCCCATCTAGAGAGCAACCTCCATGCCAAGAATAATCCGCTCAACCAGAACGAGGCTATATCCATATAAGTAGTTGTAATTACAGTTGATTGCTGCGGCCCCAGGGAGGCGGTGAACGGCCGGTTTGGTGGGTCAAAAATGACATGGTGGGTCATGGAAACGGTCAGAAATGACCTTTATCAGTGTTTGGCCAGCCAACGATGGATATGAGGAAATACTTCGTCATGAACGTGTTTTCCTAAAACCAGATCAATATGCCCATAATTGTGGTGGCATCCGGTCTCTTTTCCAAAGAGCATGAACTTCTTGTCGCTACTGTTGATCTGGTCGTACACGTAGCGCAGATCGTCGGGCGGCGTGAGTCGGTCACAGGCGCCGGACATGATCAGCGCGGGTGTTTCAATGCGCCCCAGCTCTCTAAAATACTCCAACCTCTTGTAGTCATCGACAAAGCCTTTGTCGGCGTACCAGTCCAGCACTTGTCCCAGCAATGAGAGCGGGAGGTCTTGTGGAACCATGGCGACGAGGCATTGGAGATCAATGGTGCGCATATTCTTGGGATTGGCAAAAAGCCGACCCAATGTGGGTTTGAACAGAGGCATGACTGGGACGAGCAGAGCGCTGGCTCCCGCATAAGGGATACGGGGTAGATACTTGAGAATGCGCCGAAGCGGCGTGAGCCGGTCGATGAGCGGGTGCGCAACATGGGCAAAGCTTGGACTTGCGATGGCGACGATACTGCGGATGGGAGCCGGGTCGTGAGTCATCAGATAGGCGTAGGCAACCATCCCACCCATGGAGTGCCCTATCCAGTGGACCTGATCTTTTCCTGTCGTTTGTTGAATGAGTGTGAGCGCGGCCGGAATGTCGCATTTGACATAGTGGTCAAAATTCCAGTTGAACTTCTTGTCATTAAATAGAGTGGGGCGCGTAGATTTCCCTGCGCCTCGCAATTCTACCACCCAACACTCAAATCCTTTGCCAACCAGCCAGCGAGCCAGCGACAAGCGGCCGGGTGCGTCCAGATTATATCGGTTGGCGCCCAGGCCGTGGCACAAAAGAACGGGGGCTTGGCCCTCAATACCGCCATCTTTGGGGAGATAGCGATAGAGGGCGATTTTCCATCCATCCACGGTCTCCGCATAGAAAAGCTGAGCTTTGATCTTCTTTCTAAAAGAAAGTACTGCCACCCGATGATTATCCAAGCTGTGGCCTGACTGGTCAATTATTGGTCCCTGTGGCACTCTCCGGCCAATGAATTTTCTGGCGCGACTGGTTGCTAAACGAAGCGGCACAATTCTCATTACAGTCTTTGTTCTGAGTGTTGTAGCCGGTCTTTCGTTGCCGTTGGATTATGATGACGATGTCATCCGTTTTTTGCCGGTTGATGATCCCGAAGTTTCACGCCTCAATACCATCTCCGAACGCTTCGGCAGTGTCCATATTGCGCTGCTGGGTATTGAGTCAGAAAACCTATTTGAAGCGCCGGTGCTCGCATACGCACGCGCAGTCAGCAATCGCCTCAAGAAAGTCAAAGAGGTGGCTAACGTCACATCAATGACCGAGTTGAATATTGCCGACGCCACCCAGGAGGACGGAGAAAGCACCACCATTCTCCGTGCACTCATACCTGACCCCATTCCCAGCGACCCGAGTGTGTTGGCTGAACTCAAGAAGAATGTGTTGAGCTACGACTATCTTGCGGGATCGCTGGTTTCGAATGATGGCAGCTCCGCCCTGCTTATTTGTCAGCTTCATCAAGAACTCGATGGCGAACGGGTCTCACCCAAGAAAGCCGCAGAAGCTATACGCAAGGCTCTTTCCGAGCTTGAGGCACCGGCTCACGTAAGGCTTCATTTTGGCGGGGCTCCCTTTATTGCTGAATCGGTAGCCAATGGTTCACAGCGCGACCTGCGTCGTCTGGCACCCTATGTGTGCGCCGTCATTCTCTTGTTGGTCTTTCTTTCTTTGGGCTCGGTAAGAGCGGCAATCCTGGCCCTCTCGACCGTCGGTTTGGGCATTCTTTGGACAATGGGGCTGATGGGTTGGCTCAATCAGTCACTGACTCTGGTGAGTTCGTCGCTTCCTGTGATTCTTGTGGCTTTGGGTTCAGCGTATGCAGTGCACTTGTTGGTCTGGTTCATGGACCACGATGACGGCGTGGACGGAATGCTCTCCAATGTAGGATGGCCCGTTGTTGTAGCGGCACTGACTACGGTGGCTGGATTCATTTCGTTCTTGCTTATGGATATTGCGCCTATGCGCGAGTTTGGCTGGCAAATGGCCGCCGGCACAGGGATATGCGGTTTGGTGGCGATGCTTGTAATCCCGGCTTATCTTCATCGTTGGCCTATTCCCAAGCGCGAGAACCCGGTGGTGGCTCAAAAGGTTGATTCCTGGCTCGTTGCGTTGGCGACGCAATCACAACGGCATCGGACTTGGGTCTTGGGCATAGCCGCCCTGATTACGGTGTTTTTTGCGTTTCAACTCCCTAAAATTGAAGCCCGCATGGATGCACATTCATTCTTCCCCGAGGGCTCCGCTCCCCTGGCTGCTGATGAACTGCTGACCAAGCATTTTGGGGGTTCGGTTTACCTTCAAATTATGGTCTCAGGCGATATCAAAGAACCGGCGGTCATGCGCCAATTAGCCGCTTTTGAAGACCGCCTCTCTCAGGTTGAAGGGGTGACTCGCATTCAGAGTATTACCAAGGTGCTGGCTCTCGTTACCGAGGCTCAAACCGGCAAGCGAGAGCTTCCCAGAAAACGTGGCGTGATTGAGCAATTGGGCAAGTTGGCCCATGACAGTGATCCAGCTGTTGGGTTGCTCATTGATGCTTCGTGGCGCACCGCACTGATTCAGGTGGGTATTGGCGGTTTTGACACTCGCATTGTTCGACGGGTCACCAACAGGATTCGCGACCTGATGAAGACTCATTTGCCAAACTCAGTCTCAATGCTTCCTCGTTCTAAAACACTGGCAGCGCATGTGATACGCGATGCGGCCGAGCGTATAGCTATTGTTGCCGGTCGGTCTCAAGCTGAAATTCCAAAGATAGAGGCGCTCTTGTTGAGTTCCGGCGCTAACAAGCAGCAGGGCTTTGCAGATGAGATTGCAGAGATTCTTGTACGGGAAATCGAAGAAGAAGAGATGGTTGAGCTACGCGAGGGTAGCGATCTGAAGACTTTGGCAGCGGCGATTGAGAAGGATGTTCAGAGTTCCACCTTTGATGAGGCCGGCTTTGTTCAGCGCCTGACCGGGGTCGCTCATGCGGATGAACTCAACGACCTGGTCGGCTTTCAAAAAGGAGTTCGGTTGATCTTTCGGATGCTTCACGACCTGATTGCTCCCAGGCAAAGGGCTGTGGTCATGAAACCGATAGAGGCTCTCCTGGGTCGACAAACCCCAACAGTCCTGCGGCGAGTGGGCAATATTGTGGATGACGTCTTGGCAAACTCCTGGATGGTGGCGTCGGAACATGCGCCTCCAGAGGCCAGGAAAATCCCAATTGAGACCCATGTTAGCGGTTATCCCATTGTTCAAGAGGCCATGGCGCGTTCAGTTCATAAGAACCAAACAGTGAGTCTGCTCACAAGCTTACCGTTGGTGTTAATTATTTTGTGCATTGTGTTTCGGAGTTTTCGAGCCGGGTTTATTGCTTTGGTACCGACGGGATTCACTCTCATGGTGACCTTTGGCTTGATGGGTTTATACAGTGATTCTCTTCCACTCGATATTGGTGGATCAATGCTGGCCAGCATTGCTCTGGGGGTGGGAATTGACTACGCGATTCACTTTCTGTGGCGCTATCGGGAAACCGGTGTGAAAGATGCAATGCATACAACGGGACGTTCTATCGTCATAAACGCTGCGGAGATTACCGCCGGCTTTGCCGTATTGATGTGGGCATCAATTGCACCAATGAGTCGTTTTGGTTTATTGATAGCTGAAACCCTGCTTGTTGCCGCTTTGACGACACTGATCTTGTTACCCGCCATGCTGAGTTGGTGGAAGCCGGCAACATTGACGGATTCGAAAGAGGATTAGATGAGAACGATTTCAACGATTCTACTGTGTATGACACTTTTCATTTCGGCCGCTCAGGCTCAAAGTGATTGGGAGAGCATTAAGAAACAGGGTGCTCAGGCGCTCTTGCAACATGCCGACAAGCGTCATAACGACCACCCATCTTTCAAGTGGGTGATTCG
>JYMV01023077.1_pt1 | contig 20328 bp, 18 predicted proteins | sample 338911 | NCBI WGS metagenome assembly JYMV01 (sample SAMN03354496, study PRJNA234377) | hydrothermal vent metagenome | biome: Deep sea; feature: Hydrothermal plumes at the Eastern Lau Spreading Center, Western Pacific Ocean; material: Seawater | place: Tonga | collected 2009 | depth 2000 m m
CGGAGGCGGCCCTCACCAACCGCGAGATCCGCCCCTACTCCGACTACCTGCTTCACGACATGGGTTCCCTCGGGGACGGCATCGTCCAGGGAGCCGCCACCGAAACAGAGATGCGAACTCCCTCCCTGTGGGGTGTCAGAAGCCGTTCCCCGCTTCTCCACGACGGCAGGGTCACCGCCGGAGATCTCGATACCCGCGTCGCCGAGGCGGTCTCCTATCACGGCGGAGAGGGTCAGGTTTCCGCCGATGCCTACGCCCTGCTCAGCGCTTCAGACCAGGCCCTGGTGGTTGCCTTCATCGACTCTCTGGGACGCGCGGAATTCGATGGCAACGGCGATGCCATCATCGACCTGCTCGACGTTCCAGGATTCATCGACTGCTACGTCACCGACGCGGTGATCTCCCCCGACGACCCGTGCGCCGTCCATGACATCGACCAGGATGGCGACGTCGATGACATCGACCTCGGCTTCTTCGAAGCAGCGTTCCAGGGTGACGGAGACTGCGATAACAACGGCCAGTTCGATGTGTTCCAGTTCGTGCAAGGAACAGCGAGCGATTGCAACAACAACGGAGTCATCGACTCCTGTGACATCTCCGCTGGAGCCCCTGACATCGATGGCAACGGCATTCCTGATGAGTGTTCCGAGGCCTTCATTCGCGGCGACACCAACAACGACGATGGCGTCGATCTCGCCGATGTGATCAATACTCTCGGCTACCTCTTCGGCGGTCCCTCCAATCTCACCTGCGAGGATTCCGCAGACATCAACGATGATGGATCCCTCGACGTCGCCGACCCGATCAATTTGCTGACCGCGCTCTTCGGTGGCGGACCCGCTCCCGGGGCACCGTACCCCCTTTGCGGCATCGACCCGACCGCTGACTCCCTCGGCTGCAGCAGTTCCAGCTGCCTCTGATCTCCGGGTCGGCAACGGTGCGATACGATGTGAAAAGGCCCGGTCCCTCACCAGGGAACGGGCCTTCTTTCTCGCCCTCGGACCCCTCAGGATCTTTCCGCCCTCGACCCGGTCTGCTCCTAGAGCGCCCACTCGAGGAAAAAGAAGCCGCCTCCGAGGTCGAGGTCGCTGCTGTTGCCGTTGCCATCGTTGTCGATGTTGACCTCGACAGAGCGGTAACCAACGCCGAGCATCATGCTGTCCCCCTCCTGGAATCCGAGACGAATCGACGAGTTGCGGTAACCGCCATCGACGTCGCCAAAACTGAACCACATGCCGGAGAGGTCCGCCTCGGCGCTCAAGGAATATCCGCCCAGGGGAATCGACGACTGGACGATCAGGCCGAGGACGGGAAGCCACTCGTCGATCTTCTCGGCGCCTGATTCGAAAACCGGTCCGCCCTTTCCACCGCCGGTGTTTCCGGAGATCGATGCATCGACGACGACGCGGTCGAATCCGTAGCTATAACCGAGGTTGACCATAGAAAATCCCATCAGTGAGTTCAACGCGCGCAGGGAAGTCACCGAGGTACTGATCTCGCTGTTGACGATGTCTCCCGCGCTCCAACTCCCATCACCAAAGATGATGTTGTCTGCGAGCGTCGAAGAAGCACTTGAACTCAGATCGAGAAGGCTCGCCTCGACCGTCATGACTCCGAGGTTGGTCTTGAGTCCGTAGACCCAGACTGCGTCCTCACCTCCGATGGATAGGGTGTCCGCCAGGTCGATCTGACTGGCGCCAGCACCGGACTGGAGCGCTCCACCAGGCTCTGCGTTCCAGTACTCCACCTCCAGAACGCTGAAGGTTCCACTGGAGAGGGCGCCGCAGCCGCTGAAGAGGAATACCGCCAACGAGCAACCGATGACTGGCAAGATCGTGGCCCAAGACCTGAACTCCGACATCGATACCACCTCTCTCTGGCAAGGACTTGGGCCAGAGGATAGCGGCAGTTCCCCGAGAACGCCAATGGCGCGCTTGCCTGAGGAGAACGAATCCTGGAGACTTCCTGTGGGCAAGTGGCGGAACTGGCAGACGCGAGGGACTTAAAATCCCTTCTCCTTAGGGAGGTCCGGGTTCGAACCCCGGCTTGCCCAGCATTTCTCCCCGCAGCGATTCCTCCCAGAAATCGAATCTCACTTCCCTACCGTCCCCGAAGCCTCGGGAACGACAGAGGCGAGAAAATCTTCCTGGAACTCCTCCGGACGGAGCCCGGTTACCATGACGAGGCAGTAACCATCTCTGGGATTGCAGAGGACCGAGTAGTTTTTCCCCCGCTTGCAGATGCAGAGAGTCGGCTTCTGCTCGCAACCCATCGGCACCACGAAAACCGTGAAGGGATCTCCCTTCAGGCGATAGAAGGCCTTGCCGACCTTGATTCCGCAGCACTCCAGGAAGGTGACGCCAAGAAGTGCAGCGCTGCCTTCGGGGAATTCAGGAAGAACGACATCGATGCCGAGTTTCTCCTTGATGGTGGCAGCCGCCCCGCTACTGGTATCGCAGAGAAATTGAGGGAGTTCTCCCTCCATGACGGTGCGGAGATGTGAATCGAAGACTTCTTCGGCAACCTGAGCATGCAGTTCATCCGGAGCGATCAGGCCTGGAAGAAAGGGGAGAAGGAAGAGAGCGAGGAGGATGGCAGCAGCGAGCAACCATCGCGAACCGACGCTGGTCGATTTCTGCCCCCGTTGACGGTGGGCATCGATCGCCAGGGACTGGCGAACCCTGTCTTCCAGATCGGGGGGAAGATTGACCCTCCGCGCCTTCGTCTGGATCAGCGCCTTGATCTTCTCGATCGCCGAAGCGGTGTCAGCACAATCAACGCAATCGTCGATGTGTCGGTGAATGTCAGCGGCGAGGATGGGATCCAGTTCGCCGTCCACCCACTCATGAAGACGATCTCTGATATCTCGGCATTCGTTCATCGGCCACGCTCCCGTGATTCACTTCCGTATCCCAGGTCGCGAGCATACTCCTCGAGTTTCTCGCGCAGGATCGCCCTCCCACGTGAGATCCGGGATCTTACCGTGCCTGCCGGTACATCCAGGATCTCTGCAATTTCATCATAACGAAAGCCCTCGAGGTCACAGAGCAGCAAGGCGCTCCTGTATTCCTCCGGCAACTCACCAAGGTAACGATTCACCTCATCACCAAACAGATCGAGGAAGGTTCTCTCATTCTCGATTCCATTCTGTTCGAACACCGCGGTTTCCCGCTCTGGCGGGAATGAGGCCAGGTTTTCGACCGCAGAACCATGACAGGGTCTGCGTCTCCTCTGACGGAATCGATCGATAAATCGGTTCTTGCAGATCCGAAAGAGCCAGGCCTTGACGTTGCTCTCGGGTCTGAGGCGACCAAAAGCACGAAATGCCAGCAGAAAAGTGTCCTGTGAAAGGTCTTCTGCCTCGGCTCGATTGCGCGAGAGGCTGAGAGCGAAACGGAAGATATCGTCGAGATGAGGAAGAGCCAACTCCTCGAAAAGTTCGCGGTCAATCTCGGAATATCCGCCGTTCAAAGACCCTCCTGGAGTCACCTGGAAACGATCAGAAACCAGTTTCAGTGCAGCAATCTCACGGAAAGAGAGCCCTCAACGGATCACCGGGAACTTCCCGGGGTAGGGCGACCCTTCGCTGGCTTCAACGCCCCCCAAGCCCCCATCGTTCCCGAAATCTGCCGTTGTGCCCACCAGAAGGGCCGCACGCGGATCCAGGCGGCCGATGGCAGCCTTCACCATCCCCAGGAAGGCGGCAGGATCGCTCCCCTGGGCCCCCCACAGGCGATCGAGGAGTTCCTCATCGGCGCCGTAGAGGTGGCCCAGGAGCACCCGGGGAACGCTCCAGCCGCTGTCGGCGAGACGATCGCCATCGACAAGCTCGAAGGAGGTCTCCCGCAGTCGAATTCTCAGGGCCTCGATCACCCCTCTGGCTGTTTCCCCGGTCTCATCGAGGGTGCCTTCGCGATGAGCGGCCTTCAGTTCACTGCGTGCAAGCGCAAGAAATGAGCGCAACTTTCCCCTGTCTCTCAGCCTTGCCTCGAGATCCAGCAGTTGAGTCCCCTTGTCTCCGAAGCGGGTCGCGAGCCAGAGTCTCGACAGCCGTTCTCCGAGGAAAGTAGCAACGCTCTCGGAAAGACGCGCATCCCCTGGAAAGTAGCAACTGCGGTGAACCAACTCGTGCAAGACCACCTCGGCGAACTCACCCGCAGGGGCGTCGAGCTGGATCGGCATCAGTGGATCGGAGAACCAACCGAGGGTGCTGAAGGCAGGCACCGGAAGCACCGCCACGTCGAACCCGCGACGGCGCATCTCCTGCGCTTCCATTTCTGCGCCTTCCTCTCTGAACCAGCCCTTGTAGGGCACGCTACCGACGAGAGGAAAGTGCCAGCGAAAGAGCTCGATCTCACCGGGTTTGACCGCCACCACGACCCAGGTTACCGGGCCCTCGTGATCGGCGACGGTGCGGTAAGAGTCCCCCACATCGAGCCCCACATCGCCAGCGAAGGCGAGGAGACCAGCGAGTTCCCTCAGGTTTTCGATACGTCCAGAGGGCTGGGAAGGATCGGAGCGGACCTCCTCCACCGGCCGGGCAGCGGCGAGCAAGCGCACCTCCCCTGCCGCCTGGGAGATCAGGTAACTGCCGTGGCAACCACAAGCGAGCACCGGCAAGATCGCCAGCAACATAAACAATGAAAAAAAGGCCCGGCCTGGAGGTCTCGAACCTCGAAGCCGGGCCCTGTGGCCAGTATTCACTCCAGCGCCTAGCGCAGGCCGACGCCGAGGCGACGGAGTTCCCCGCTGAGAGCACGAGCGTGGCGTTTTGCCTGCATCGAGGCTTCAGCGAGGCGGGAGAATTCCTTCTCGATCTCACGGTAGAGGCGGTAGGACTGGAGGAGCTTCCTCTCCTCGTGCATCTGTCCCGCCTCGGCGAGAAGGTTGTGGGCGATTTCCTCGATCTCATTGAGATCGTTCGTCACCAGGCGCTCGACATGTCCACCGAGAGCTTCAGGTTTGCGACCGAGGCGCTCGTAGATCCTCAACGCATCATTGAAGCGATCCTCATCGACCAGTTTCTGGGCCTTCGTCCTCTGGGCGAGTTGGCTCGACTTGAGGCGGACACGGAGGTCGCTGAGACGAACGGAACTGGAGATCACCCGCAGGAATTTCTTCGGATCGACACACAACTGCTGCTTGTGGAGCAGGCCCCCCTCGGCGTCGAGGAGGAGCAGCGCAGGCTTGTCACTTCGCAGATCGAACTGCTCGAGTAGACCCTTCTCCTTGACGGTACGGCTCTCGATCTTGTAACAAGCGAACCTGGCAAAGGCCCGCACCGTCGGCTGGTAGCGGAAGAGCGCTCGCTCGAAATTGGCAGCGCAGCAGTTTTCGTTCATGTCGGAACGGTAGAGGTAGATGAGAACGGGGCGCATCGACCCCTCTTCGCGCTGGAGCGCATGTCCGAGTGTTCCGCCGCGGATCCACTCGAGGATTTCGTTCTCCCCGGGGTTGTAGGGGGAAGCGCCGCCGCGTCCCGCCCCTGTTGCTCCAGTCATCGAACCGCTGCCGCCGGCAGCGGAGGAGGGACCGCATCACTGCCCGTGGAGGCTCCAGGGAGCGAGGAGAACGAGGAGGAGGGCTGCACTCAGCGTCCGGAGGGTCTTCATCGTTTGGTTCTCTCCATCCCGAGAATCGACAGCAGAGGACGATTCTCTGCACCTCGTGAGGGTACATTGAGAAGCCAGCAGGGTCGAGGGTCTGCCTGATTGGCCGGAAATCCTGCCAGATGTCCCCCAACTGGCAATCGGCCAACAACTTGCCTGACTGCGGGGCCACCACTATCTTTGTGAGTGGGTCTCATCGGGTCACAATCTGTGTCGTGGGAAATGAGAGTCGCCCAGTCTTGAATTCAACTCCTCGACCGACAGGAGGGTCATGATGCGTATCCTGCAGAGCACGCTGCTTGCGTTCTGCCTCTCTTCCAGCGTCGCTTCTGGCCAGACCGTTCACGAAGTGATGGTCGGCCAAGCGGGTGCTAATTTTTCTCCTTCGACGGTCAATATCGAGATCGGCGACACCGTCCGCTGGGTCTGGGTTGGCATCGGCCACAACGTCGTCTCGGGAACGTTCTGTGTCTCCGATGGCCTCTTCACATCGGGAACGGCCGCCGGGACCACCGTCGGCACGATCTTCGAATTCATCTTCGATGATGCCTTCGTCAGCACCAATCCTGTAGCAGGCGGCAATTACAGCTACTTCTGTGCACCCCACTGCGCCCTGTTCAACATGGTAGGCAGCGTCGTCGTCAACGTGCCGCCACCGCCGCCGAATGCAGACTTCTCCGCATTCCCGACCAGCGGGGACTTCCCCTTGACCGTCGACTTCGAAAACGACTCGAGCGGCACCATCGACAGCCACTCCTGGGATTTCGGCGACAGCAACACCTCCACCGAGGTCAATCCGTCATACACCTACCTTTCACCGGGCATCTTCACCGTCTCCTTGACGGTGACCAACGTCTCTGGCAGCGACACGATGACATGCATCGATTGCATCACCGTCACCGACCCATCGCCGCCCCCGACCAACACCACCCATGAGGTGATGGTCGGCTCCGGCGGAGGACTCTTCGTCTTCGATCCCGACACCGTGACCGTCGCTGTCGACGACATCGTCCGCTGGGTGTGGCAGGATCCGTTCCACAACGTCGCTTCGGGAACCGTCGACCCAGGCAACGGCACCATCGACCTCGATGGAGCCTTCGATTCGGGATCTCCGGCAGGCACCGGCCCCGGCACCATCTTCGAGGTCACCTTCGACGACGCTTTCCTCGCCGCCAATCCCCGTCCTGACAACACCTACCCGTACCTCTGCACCCCCCACGCGACCCTCGGAATGCTCGGTACGGTGATCGTCGACGTTGATGGACCCGACTACATCCGCGGCGACTGCAACGGCGACGGGGGATTCGACATCTCCGATCCCATCACCTCACTGGGCGGCCTATTCTCGGGTGGGTTGATCAACTGCAGAGACGCATGCGACTGCAATGACGACGGCGGCTTCGACATCTCCGATGCCATCACCGCCCTCGCCAACCTCTTCTCGGGGGGAGCGCCTCCGCCCGACCCATTCCCCGGCTGCGGCCCGGACCCAACCGCCGACACCCTCGATTGCATCCTCTACACCGCCTGTCTCTGAGGAGTGAAGAAGAACTTGAATCACAAGAAGCCCGCCGGCGCTCTGGCGCCGGCGGGCTTCTTCGTCATCGACCGGGAATGCTCTGAAAAGCCTGAAAACTCTGGTCTCAAGAAAATCAGACGCGTGCCCTGAGGATTCTGCGCAGCGATCGCAGGGCGATTCGATCTTCCAGCTGGGGGCAGTAGGTCAGACAGATCTGCTGGATCTCCGACGGCCGTACCGGTTGAGGATCGAAGAGATCGACCGGCAAGGGAACCCCGGCGAGGTCGTGACTGACATCGATCTCGCGCAAACCAAGGGTATGGACGCGCACCTCCTCCAGCTGGTCGCTGACCACCTTCACATCGAGGACACGACTGACCGCCCCGATCCGTTCCCCAGGCGCAACCGGGTGGACGTGGTGGCTGCGCTCGAGGCGTTCATCGAGAACCGGTCGCAGTTCTCGCTCACTGGTGGAATGAACCAGCGCCTGAACAAATCCACCGCAGACGATCAGTCCATCGTGACCGAAGTGCATCGTGTCGAAGTGAATCGGATGGGTGTTGCGGTAGAGGGTCGTCAGCAACAGGTTCTCGCTGATGCCCAGGGGCCTCACCGGCGGATGGAGAATCACTTCCCCCACTTCGAGGGGGGCACGGGGACTTCGAGGTGGCTCGCTGCACGCCTCGATGAGAGAACGGTGCGTCTCCTCTGGACTGCACTCGAAGAGTTTGCTCTTCACGGGGTCGACCTCTGCCGGCATCGAAGAGGCACCGTCGGGAAGCGGATCGTAGTAAGAGTCCTTGGTCAGCCTGAAAGCCCGTTCGCCACGCTGATTGACGAGGATGTGTGTGGTCCGGATGACGCAAGCATCGCCTCTCGAAGTGTTGTGGAGCGAATCGACCCGAACGTAACCTCGAAAGGTGTCGCCGACGCCAGCCGGCGCTTCCTGGATGGCATTTTCGAGGCCGAGGTGCAGCCTGCACGTCTCGCTGAAGGGCTCGACCGCCAGACAGAGGGTCAGGTTGAGGAGCATGCCGTAGGGAAGCGCCGCCCCGGCGAGGCCCCACGCCCTGGCGTGCTCGACACTGGAGTGGATCCGGCTCGATGAAGGGAAGGAAGCCTGCCACAGGGCTCGCCAGCCGTCATCGACGGTGATCTCCACCGGGCACTCGATGATCTGTCCGACCCGGGCGCTGGCGAGGTCGTAACCATAGGTCGCAGAGCGCCCCACCCGGGTCTCGATCTCCGGTGGAGATTTCTCCGAGACCCCCGCCTCGCGCAGCGTCGCCTCGGCAATCGCCAGCATCGGCGGTCCGACCACCTTGCCCTCGAAGACAGCGACTCCCGTCGATGAACGCACCGCCGAGACCAGCTGTCGCGCCCGCTGAACTTCACCGGCACTGGGAGAAAAGACCTTGCTGGCGATGGGCCCGTGGTCGGGATGGATGATGAAGATGCCGTTGAAGCCGATGCCCTTCATCTTCTCGCACTCCCTGACCAATCCTCTCCGGTCAGTCAGATCGAGGTATGGGCTGGCGATGGCAGGCACACCGATGGAGTGAGCGGCCAGCACCACCGCCGATCGGGCAGGAGCGAGGTTCTCGTCGATATTCTCGCCTCCGGTATCGGAGAGGTAATCCCACTGGCCGAAGCTGAGCGCCCGGATGCGAGGGCTGGAATTGGCGATGGTGGAGGAATTGAGGATTGCGGCAGAACGCTCGAGGAGAGGGATGAAGCCGATTTTCCCCTCCTCGACACCATTGGCGGCTTCCCACCTGGTGACCTCGGCATCGAAGTGCTCGACGTCATCGGCGCTGAGAAGCATCGGCAGCAGCAGGCAGTCGATATCGGGGTGCAAGCACTGCTCGAGATCTGCGGCCGATTCCTCCGGCTGATCGAGCCCGTTGATGCGGACGACGAGGTGCTTCTCGCTGAAGACTCCATCGTCGAGAAGGCGGCGCAGCCGTTTTCGCATCTGCGACTTCAGAGCCGGAGCCACCGAGTCTTCGAGATCGAAGATCAACCAGGGGGTCGTCTGATCGGCGATCCGGTCGCGGTCGAGTTTCGCCCGCAGGAAGATGAGGGCATGGAAAGGAGGTGGATCGGTGTTCACGCTCGCCCTTACCCCTTCCGATTTTCCTCGGGTTTGCCCATTTCGCCAGGCTCCAAAGCCAGCCGGGGTCTCCGCCTGAAGTGGTGGCCCCGGGAGCACTCCAGGAGCGCGGTTCATCGGTTTCAGGCCACAGAAGGTACACTAATCCGACGGTGAGAGAGGTGCCACGATGAATCGCAAACATCGCATCCAGTCCCTCGGCGCCGCTTTCTTCCTCTGGCTTCTCCTCCACCAGTTGCTCCTCGGCCTCGAGTTGCCGGGGCACTTCCTCGGCCTGCCCGCCGCCGTCCTTCTCGAGTCGGGGTGGGTTCTCGGTGGCGTCGCCATCGTCCTTTGCCTGCGCAGTGTGTTGCGCCAGAGAGCCGTCGAGGTGGAGGAGCGACGTTGATGATCGCCGTCACCCTCGGGCTCTACCTCACCATCCTGGTGACCATCGGAATCGCCAGCGGGCGCAAGGGCAGCGGCAGCGCCGAGGATTACTTTCTCGCCGGCCGCTCCCTCGGGAGCCTGGTCCTCTTCATGGCCCTCTTCGGCACCAACGTCACCGCCTTTGCCCTCCTTGGTCTGCCCGGTAAGGCCTACCACTCAGGGGTCGGTGTCTTCGGGTTCTTCGGGGCGAACGCAGCGGTCTTCGGTCCCCTCGTCTTCATCATCTTCGGCTATCCCATCTGGCGATTTGGAAAACTCCATGGCTTTCTGACGCCGACCCAGATGTTCTCGGCACGCTGGGCCTCCGCTGCCACCGGCAAGGTGGTGCTGGTGCTGATGCTTCTCTACACCATCCCCTACATCGTCATCGGCATCATGGGCGGTGGAATTGCCATCGACAAGCTCACCGACGGCGCTCTCGACTACTCGACGGCAACGGCGGTGGTGGCGGCGGCGACCGTCTTCTACACCACCCTCGGCGGCATGCGCGGAACCGCCTGGACCAACGTCTTCCAGGCCTCCGTATTTCTCATCTTCCTGGTCGTCGCAGCGATCGGCATCGCCCTCCACCACGGCGGAAGCACTGCCATCGGTGAGCGAATCGCCAGCGAGAAACCCTTGCTCCTCGTCGAGAATTTTCCACCGGGGATGTGGGCGACCGCCTTCCTCGTCGGGCCGGTGAGCGTGATCGCCTTCCCCCACATGTTCCTGCGGATCCTCGCCGCTCGCGACAGCAGGGCCTTCGACCGCACCGTTTCCATCTATCCCATCGCTCTGCTCCTGCTCTTCATCCCGGTGACGCTGATCGGTCTGTGGGGGGCGGTGCTCATCCCAGATCTGGTGGGCAAGGCATCCGATGGCATCCTGCCGCAACTGGTCGCGACCTCACTCCCCGAGTGGCTGTCGGCGGTAGGACTGGCTGCCATCCTGGCGGCGGTGATGTCGAGCCTCGATGGCCAGATGCTGGCCCTCTCCACACTCTTCACCGTCGATCTTCTCGGCGACCGGGGTGATCCCAGGCGTCAGGGCAGGATCACCATCGTCGCACTGGCGCTGGTCGCCTGGCTGATCGCCCTCGAGCGGCCCGAGGCAATCTTCGGCATCTCGCAGTTCGCCTTCAGCGGCTACACCCTCATCGTGCCGGTGCTGGCAGCCGCCTTCTTCTGGCCAGGAAGCAGCGCCGCCGGTGTCATCGTCGGCAGCCTCGCCGGTCACGGGTTGCTGGCGATCGATGCCCTCCTCGCCTTCCAGGGATCGCTGAGCCTGAAGGCACTCGGCGTGATGCCGGTGCTTCCCTGTCTCATCGTCGAGGTGGCGGTGATGGTGGGGGTCTCGAACTTCACCGGTAAACCGCCGGAGGCGGCCCGCGCCGCCTTCTCGGACCCCTTCGGCCCCCCCCCTGGCGACTAGGGGGTGTGCGAACGCCGTGATAAGATGATCGCCGAAGGAGGTTGTGTGATCGCCCGCCGTCTCACCCTGACCCTGACGCTGTTACTGCTGGCCACGGTCCCCGCCGCCGCCGGTGAGCGAGCCACTCATGGTCTGGTGCTGTCGGGGATCAACGTCGTCGGCGGCGAGCTGGGCGCGGCGGCGCTCCTCATCGATCCCCTTCTGGCACAGCAGGTGCAGGCAGGGGATGGTCGATTCCTTCTCGAGATCCGCCTCCTCGACGACCCTCTCGTCCAGAATGATCCCGAAATCGAGGTCGCTGCCTTCCCCGGCTTCGATCTCGATGGCGATCCCAGCGACGATTTCGATGGCGATGAGACCTTCGAGGTCGACCCCCTCGGGCTCAACCCCGACGGCACCCCCCTGACCATCTTCACCTCTGGAGACATCGTCGCTGGCACCCTCACCGCCGGGCCTGCCACCCTCGACCTGGGCAACGGCGTCTCCTTCCCCGATGCGATGCTGGAGGGCACCGTCGAATCGGGGGGCGGCTCCTTCGTCACCAACGGCATCGAGACGGCGATCCCGGCGGCGGTCTTCGACGCCATCCCCGCCCCGCCCCCCTTCGATGCCTTCCCCTTCAACTTCACGACCCTCACCGAGGTCCTGGCCTTCTTCAACATCAACCCCGACGTCGATCTCGACGGCGACGGCACCTTCGATGCCTTCTCGGTCGAGTTCGCCCTCGCCTTCGTCTCCTGTCAGATCGTCTACCCGACCCTCGAGGTGACCTTCCGCCGCGGCGACAGCAATGGCGATGGGATGATCGACATCGCCGATCCCGTCGGCTTGCTCCAGCACCTCTTCACCGGCGGTGCGGCGCCGATTTGCCTCGATTCGGGAGATTCCGACGACAATGGCAGCGTCGACATCGCCGACGCGGTTCTCCTCCTCAGCCACCTCTTCATCGACGGCGTGCCCCCCGCCGCCCCCTGGCCCGACTGCGGTCTGGACCCCGTCGATGACGCCCTCGAGTGCGCCGCGTCCACCGGCGGATGTCTCTGAAACAGCCAGAACCCCCTCGATAAGTCTGTTGGCGAGATTCCCCCCCTCCCCGATCGCGACTTCCCTGGTCGCCATCGGGTAGGTACAGAGGTCCTTACTTTTCCTCCTCACAGGTCGGGCCTCGGGGCCGGAGCGATCCAACCCGGGGCCCGTTTTTTTCCCCAGGACTCCTGCTTCCGCCGGGACCCGCGCTTCTCGAGGGACTGCGGGGGAACCTCTCGCCGTCGTCGCCGACATTTGTTAATGAATAGTTAATGGATTTCTCGCCGCTCCCGGCCCCCAAGGGCAAGGGCCCTCACCCCCTCAGGGGCACGCTGGAGGTGTCTCGCAGGTGAGCGATCCTCCGGCAGTCGGGTCGGGACCACAGTTGGGGAAAGGTGGAGGCAACTGCCCCCCGCCTCCGCCGAAGAGGTAATCGAGGAGAGCGATGGCATCGCTGATGTCGGCGCCGCCGCTGTCGTTGACGTCGACGCTGGCGAGGCAACCGAGCGCCTGGCCGCTGAAGAGATAGCCCAGAACGCTGATGGCATCGGCGAGATTGATGCTGCCATCGCCATTGGAATCTCCCCGGATGAACTGCGGGGCGCTGCCCCCGGAGAGCGGGAAGAGCTCGTTGAAGAAAACATCGATGCCAGAAGATGAGGTCAGCACCGAGTCGACGGCGAGATCCCCTCCGAAGGGAGAGTGAGTGAGGATTGCCGGGGTTGACCAGGTCAGCGGTACGTCGAAATCGAGAGTACCGCTCAGCGGCAGGCTTCCTGCGTCGGTGACAACCATGGTGGCGCCGGAGTCCCCGGGAAGATCGGTGTAGATGACATTGAAAGCGGTCTCGCCGAGAGGATCGGGGAGCCCCAGCAGCGAAAGACCCACCCCGACGTTACCGGTGATCTCGGTGACCACGGCGATCGCCTCCATCGTGTCGGGGCCGACCGAGGTGACCTGGACCTCGGCGATGATCTCTCCGGAGATGACGATGAACACGATCTGAACGAAGACATCGACGACCAGACCTCCTACCAGGTCTCCGGGAGCATAGCCGGAGAAGTCGAAGGAACCGCGGTCGAACTGGATCACCATGGCGGAGGGCCCCAGCCCCCCCTGGGGGAAGAACCCAGCCTGGGTGAAACCGCTCGGCTGCCCTGCCTGAAGGTTATCGAAAGTGGTCGACAGGGATGGATTGAACTGTGCCGTGCAGAGGGAGGGAACAACGAGGAAAGCCAGCAACAGGCCTGCGCACAGGATCCCGGAAGATGATCGAGAGATTGAGTCTGTCATATCGACCTCCTCATTTCTTACCCACCATGATACCGCTCCTGACAGCGAGGTGACAGCGGACACCGTTGGGCTGGCACTCGGAGCCAGCGAGTCATCGTCGAGTGTCACAGCCTCTCTGTCAGGGGCACACTGGAGGCGTCTCGCAGGCGAGCGATCCTCCCGGAGTCGGGTCGAGACCGCAGCCGGGGAAAGGTGGAGGCACCTGCCCCCCGCTTCCGCCGAAGAGGAACTCGAGAAGGGTGATGGCATCGCTGATGTCGGCAGCGCCATCGTCGTTGGCATCGACGCTGACGATGCAACCGACCACCTGAGAGGTGAACAGATATCCCAGAACGGTGATGGCGTCGGCGAGGTTGACGGTGCCATCGGCATTGGGATCTCCCCGGATGAACTGGGGTTCGCCGATGCAGGGGGCGAAGTCGGGCACCGGTGTCGGCGGCCCGTTCCACACCCCGGCGAACTGCCCCCAGTCATCGCAATCGACATCGCCATCGCCGTCGAAATCGCCGTAGTTCCCCATGGCACTCTCGAAGATGGGCTCGCTGCACGGGTCGCTGGCGCACGGGCCGGTGAAGACGGCGCTGAAGCAATCGAAATCGCCGCTGTTGATCGAACTGCTCGAATCGAAGTCACCCAACGTCGGGTAGAGCTCGATGGGAGCCGTCGGCGTCAGGTCGAGGCCCGCCAGTTGGGGGGCATCGAGGCCGTAGCGCAGCACCCGAAAGACGTTGTTTTCGCCGGAGTTGGGATTCCCCGGCACCGTTTGGCCCTGGACGTAGGCCCCCGCAGGTCCGACCGGATTGACGTAACGCCACACCTCGCTGCCACCATCGGTGACCTCGATGAAGAGGCCATGGGCTCCATCGCACAGCAGCGTGTTGCCGTTGGCCAGGCGCTGAACCCCTCCGAGGATGCGGCCGAAGAAGTCGGTCGGCACCGGCGCCATGTAGGTCCACTCGAGCGCTGCGGGGCCGAAGGCGTTTCCCGGGGTGATGACGTAGTTGCCACTGGCATCGACGGGGGGCACCAGTTCGTCCGCCGACGAGGCGTTGCCGCCGGGACGATTGACGCCGTTGTTGAAGCAGATGATGTTGCCCGCCCCTGGAGATCCCGAAGGAATCCATTCGGCGCAGTGCTGGAAGAAGAAGACCTGGTCGGCGGTGGTGCCGCTGTCGTAGGCGCGGGGGTTTCCCCAGCGGTAGAGAAGATCACCCCCACGGCCGCTGTTTCCACCGGTAGATCCGGCGGCCTCGGCGCTGGTGGTGCTGTGGTCGATCACCCAGACCTCGGCGAAGGTCGGTACGCTGATGAGGATCTGATCGAGTTCGGCGTTGTAATCGACGCCGTTGAAGTGGGTCCAGTCGGCATTGGCGGCGCCACCGTCGTAGTTGAGGTCGATCAGTTCGGGATGATCGGCAACGACGCCGAAGTTGCCCTGAGCGCCATCGAAATCCTGGATCAGATGATCCCAGGCGTGCCATTCCCAGACGATGGTTCCGCCTGTAAGGCCACTCGGTTCGATCTCGATGATGTGATCGGGCCACAACTCGTTGTCGGGAAGCGAGGCCGGGTCGCGGCCGGCGGCGATCGCCTCGGCGGCGCTCTTCAGCTCCCAGGCGATCATCAAGACGTTGCCGCTGGGCAGCATCTCGACGTCGTGGTGATGCTGGACCTGGGTGCTCGAGTACTCGAAGCTCCACAGCAGAGTCCCATCCCAGGCGATCTTCTCGACCCGTCCGCCGGCGCCGCCGGCGAGGATCGGCAACGGCCCGGGGATGCGTGCTGCCCTGAGGATTTCCCCTGCCGCCAGCAGATAGGCGGCGTTGCCGGCGTTGTACTCGCTCGGCCAGCTGTGGACCACCCGCCCGAAAGCATCGACCAGGTAGGTGGTGGTGTCTCGCCCCGGGGCGAAAAAATTGTATCCGGGGAAGGACGCCGGCTGACGCTGGTACCAGCCAACCGTCTGATCGCCGAGGTCGGCATAGCCGGGATTCGGGGCGAGAAGGCAGAAAATTCCGATCAGGAAGAGCAGGCGGGCCATCGCGATTCCCTCTCAGGATTTCAGCGCTCTACTCAAACGAGAACCCCAATTGTAACCCCGGAGCCGATCTCCACAACCTTGCTGCCTAGCACTCAGGAGGGGTGTTGCAGCCGTACGAATCGGTCATTCCAGGGAGATCGGGACCGCACTCGTTGGGCCCGGGCAGGGCTGGCTCCGAGCCCCCTTGAAAGAGGTAGAGGATCCCGAAAACGGCGTCGCCGATGTTGATCGCGCCGTCATCGTCGAGATCACAGGCATCTTCACAGGGCGGCGGAGGTCCGGCAGAGAAGAGGCTGATGAGCAGATAGATCGAGTCTGCCAGGTCGACGGCGCCATCGCCGTTGCAGTCGCCACGCTTGAAGATGGGATTCATCGTCACCACGCCGCACTCCTGCCCAGGAACGACGGTGGTCCCACCGACCCCCTCGGTGATGGTCACCGCCACCGGCGGTGTCCCGAGAGTCGAGCAGAAGCAGACCTGGCTCTCCTCCCCCAGCTCCGTAGCGAGCACCTCGTAGGTGACCCGGTTGATGCGGTGAGAGGCGTGAGGCTGGAGGTAGGCATCGGGAAGTTCGTAGGCGGCATCGACGGTCCAGCCATCGGCGTAGATGGCGAGCGAGTAAAAATCGGGGAGGTTGCCGGAGATGGCGTTGCTTTCGCTCACCGCCAGCAACTCGAGCGCCGCCGGGTCGTGACAGACCCCCCACGACCAGCCCATCACCGCCGCCCCGGCGCTGTTATCCAGGTAGAGGTAGAGGTTCACCGGCTCGCCGAGGCTGGCCGCGCGATCGTTGAGATAGACCTCGTACTGGCCCGAGGCGACCTCTGTCACCAGCACCATCGGCAACAGCAGAACCAGGAGGAGGAGGAGAGAACCCCGTCTACAAGCCATCGTGCCTCTTTTCCGGCAGGCAGCCTCCATGATAGCAGCCCGATGGCATCGCCACGACATCTCCCCTCGGCCCGCCTCCCCCCTCTACGGAGGGAGGCGAGTCGAAAAACAGGAGATGGCGATCGCCGCTCCCTAGTAGCTCTTGGACTTGGAGCACGCCGTGCAGGCGTCTCCGCCTGTCTTGGCGCTGAAGCAGCCCTTGCAGCTGGTCGCCTTCTTGCCGCCGACATAGCCGACGCCACAGTCGGCGCACCAGACATCGGTGCCGGCCTTGCCATCGGCACAGACACAGACCGCATCCTCGGCGGCATCACCGCTGGTGACCGAGGAGAAGCCTGAACAGGCCGGCAGCGCCAGCGCAACCACCGCGAGGATGGCAATGATGAGAGTGGACCTACGCATGAGACCTCCAGAATCGAGATTTCGACAACCAAACCGACGGTGCGCCCGGAACCGCCCAGGCACCTCCACCACCGATACTCACTCTCGACGCATCCGAACTCAAGAAAGTTCCCGGCGTGTCGCCCTCTCGGGGCGTCAATCACGCCTGACCCCCCTTTTTGCCCCCCGCCAGGGCCACAACCGCCGGATCGCCGCCGCTCGGTTGCGACAGAGAAGACCGACGGTGCTGGACCCCCCAGCGCCCCCTCCCCTTCGGCGGGGGGTGCTGTTACTGTGGGGAATAGGGCGGCATCGGCTGCCATCGACTGAGCCCGCGCTACCCGGGAGGGAACGATGATGTCCGACGACAAGAAGCAGTGGACCGACGACGACAGGAAGAAGCTCGACGACGCCGAGCTCGACCAGGCGATCGGCGGAGCCGGCAAGAACCCGGCTCTTGGCACCCCCGGCGGCAAGAAGAAGCCCGATGGGCCGAGCGACGGCATCGGTCAGAACCGCGGCGACGACTTCTCCTGACCGCCGCTTGTCCTGAGATCGGGGCGAGGCTGAAGGGTCGATCTGGCGCTGACCGGGTGAGGCTGGCAGCCTGTCGGGAGCGAGAAATCCATTAACTATTCATTAACAAATGTCGGCGACCAATTCTCCATCTCACCGCCAGCTGTCAGCGATAAATTTTCGACAATTCCCCCGTTGGGGGAACCGGTCCCGGCACCCTCGCGTTGCGCGATGTAACCGGCCAATAAAGTGGACAGGGAGGAGTAATATCCGGATCATCTCGGGTCATGATTGGGGCCTGACCCAATCTTCGGCGCCGGGAGACCTGGCCGGTCCGTGTGCGTTACCCTTGTCCCCGCCATGGAAAATTTCGGTTCCTTCACCCCTCATCGAGGCATCTGAAAGGGAATTTGCTATGTCCACGATCGATCCTTCAAAAACGGCCCTGCTGCTGATCGGCTACCAGCGCGACTGGTTCGACAGCGACGGGATTTTCAACAGCGTCATCGAGGAGTCGACCCGCGTCAGCGGCACCCTCGAGAACACCGAAGCGCTGGTCAACAGGGTCCTCGACACGGGGATGACGATCATCTCCACACCCATCGTCTTCAGCGAGAGCTACAACGAGCTGGAGAACCCCATCGGCATCCTGAAGATGATCAAGGAAGCGCAAGCGTTCAAGACGGGGACCCAGGGCGCCGAGATCATCGACATGGTCTCCAGCTTCGGTGACCGTATCCTGGAGGTCCCGGGCAAGATCGGATTCGATGCGTTCAGCAACACCCAGCTTGCCAACGTTCTCGAGGAACGCGGCATCAAGTGCGTGGTCATCGCCGGAGCGGTGACGTCCCTGTGCGTCAACGCGACCGGAATGCACGCCTCAGAGAACTACGACGTTGTAATTCTCTCCGACTGCGTCTCCGGCCGCACCCAGGTGGAGCAGGATTTCTTCTGCAACGAGCTCTTTCCGCTCTTCTCCGAGGTCCTCGATCACAACCAGTTCATCGAGAGGGTCGGAATCCCGGTATGACCTTGAAGGGATCTCCCCCACGGGACCCCGACCGTGAAGCAGAGGCGCAGTATCTCCTCATCGAGCGGATCGCGGCCTCCGAGAAGCGCCATCGCGAGATCCTCGCGGAGCTTCCGGAGATTGTGATCCTGCTCGATGAGGAAGGTTGTATCCGGTTCGTCAACGAGGCGTGGGAGCGGCTGCTGGGCACGAAACCATCGGGTCTCGAGGGCCGTTTAATCGTCGACTTCATCTTTCTCGATGACCACCGCAAGTGGAACAAACTCATCGAAGCCGCCGCTGCAGCCAGCGAGGTACCGACCGACCGCGAGGTCCGCCTCTTCGGGGTGGACGAAAAACTGCTGTGGATGAACGCCAAGATCCGGCGGCTCGATTCGGGGGAGTTCCTCTGTGCCCTCGAGGACTTCACCACCCGCAAGCGTCATCAGGAAGAGCTGGTGAAGCAGCAGCGTCTCGAGTCGATCGGTCGTCTCGCCGGTGGACTGGCCCACGATTTCAACAACTTCCTGACCATCATCCTCGGCAACCTCAACATCGCCCAGGTGAAACTCGCCACCGGCGACGGGGTCAGGGATGAGCTGGAAATCGCCGCCAAGGCATGCATGCAAGCGAGCGGAATCACCAAGCAGATGCTCACCTTCAGCAAGGGGGGGGCTCCCATCACCAAGATCGCCTCGGTCACGGAACTGGTGCGCGAGTCGGTCAGGCTGAACCTGCATGGCTCGAAGACCCGTGTGATCTTCGACATCGACGAGGCCTTGCCTCCCGTCGAGATCGACCCGGATCAGATGCACCAGGTGTTCGGGAACCTGATGCTCAACGCCGACCAGGCGATGCCAGAGGGGGGCGATCTGGTGATTCGACTGAGGCGAGGGTCGCTACCTTCGGTGGCAGGAAACACGTCTGGAGACGATGCCGCTGTCATCGAGTTGATCGATCAGGGGGAAGGGATCCGTGCCTGTGACCTCGATTATGTTGCCGATCCTTACTTCACCACCAAGAAAGATGGAACCGGACTGGGATTGACCAGCGCCTTCTGGATCATTCAGGGCCATCATGGCCACCTCGAGCTGGAGAGCACCATCGGAGAGGGGACCACGGTTCGCATCTTCCTGCCCTTCTCCAGGTCCGCCACCACTGCCCGGAGGGGCGGACTACTGAAGAGTCCAGCGGGGGTTCACCGCGGGCGGATTCTGATCATGGACGACACACTCCAGGTCAGAGAGGTTCTCAGGATGATGCTGGAATCCCTCGGCCACGAGGTGGTCGATACCCCCGATGGCAAGGCGTGCGTCGAGGCCTATCGAACGGCGCTGACGGAACGAAATCCCTTCGACCTGGTGATTCTCGACCTGACGGTTCCTGGAGGACGCGGAGGAAGCTGGACCTTCAAGCAACTGCGCGAGTTCGACCCGAAGGTCTCTGCGGTGGTCGCCAGCGGCTACAGCAACGATAACATCCTCGCCGAGCCGAGGGCCTACGGCTTCAAGGACCGTCTCCAGAAGCCGTTTCTCATCGCCAAACTCAAGACGGTCGTCGATAACGTCCTCGCCAAGGGTCGAAAGTGACCGCCTGACCCCCCACCGGAACCACCCCCACATAGAGAGGCCAGTCGATAGTCAGTAGAAATCTTGTTTCCAGAGCACATCGATGCCGGTCTTCCGTACCGACCCGCAAACCCTGTCCACTTTAGCCCCGCTGAGATTCAAAGGAGAAAGAGATGAAATACCCTGTCCTCAGGCGAAGCGTCGCCATTCTTCTGGTCTGCATGGTTCTGTTCACCGTTGCCGGGTGCACGACAACCGAAACCCGGCACCACCCAGATGGCAAGCCTTACACCGAGACGCGCATCGATGGAGGGAAGACGGTCGCGGCCGTTTTTATCGGTGTTGTCCTGCTTGCTGTTTTTCTTGAAGGAATTGTAATCCCAATCCCGGGTATCGGCATACCTGGCGGATAAGTTTCCGACCCGGATGGAATTGCAGGCCCAATCCCGGGTATCGGCATGAGCATGCCATCACCCGGACCGGACCTCCCACCAGGAAACAGCGCCAATCACGGTCTTGAGC
>JYMV01044924.1_pt1 | contig 20324 bp, 11 predicted proteins | sample 338911 | NCBI WGS metagenome assembly JYMV01 (sample SAMN03354496, study PRJNA234377) | hydrothermal vent metagenome | biome: Deep sea; feature: Hydrothermal plumes at the Eastern Lau Spreading Center, Western Pacific Ocean; material: Seawater | place: Tonga | collected 2009 | depth 2000 m m
TGAACCCGGGAAGGTGTACCTACTCCGTGCGTACCACTCCCATATTCATTCTCGGAACATTGGTGTTGCAGTTCACATCATTTCTACATGCAGACACACTCACATTTCAGGCGGGGGTTTTTAGCCACAGTCAGACCACCGATACATGGCTGCAGGGTGCGGTGGGAAATGCAGATCACGACACCAATTCGGTCATCGAATGGGACGGCGCTGATGCGGGGGGAGAGAACTTCCTTGTCATCAGGTTTGATGACATCTTCGGGTCGCTGCCGGGGCAGATTCAGCCTTCAGACGTGATCACATCCGCGACTCTCTCCTATACCTCGATCGACCCAGGAGATGCGGCGACGGTCAACGAGATCGTGATCGACTGGTCTCCACCGTCTCCGACAACTTTCAATAACTTTGGAGCCACTGCTGGAGTGCAACCGGAAGACTATGGATCTGAGGTCGGTTCCGCACTCGGCGCTACCGGACCGCAGTCCATCGATGTACGGCACAGTATCGAACAGTGGGCGGTCAACCCTGCCAGCAACCGTGGTTGGATTTTCCGGCCGACCGGCGGAACTAATGGAGCAGTGTTGCGAAGTAGCGAGGCGACTCAGACAACAGAGCGACCGAAACTCACGATCGTCATCAACGAAGGTGCGCCGCCCCCAGCATTGGTGCTGCGAGGTCCTTATCTTCAGAGGGTCACAGCTGATTCGATCACGGTCCGATGGAGAACCGACACGGCAACGACCAGTGGTGTGCGCTTCGGGATCGATGCAGGTTCATTGACAGGTTCCGTATCTACATCGACCACTACCATCGACCATGAGGTTGCGCTGACTGGCTTGATGCCAGATACCCGCTATTACTATGCCATCGGTACGGCAGACCAGGACCTGGCCGGAGATTCCGCAAATCACTTCTTCGAAACCTCTCCCATCCCGGGATCTGCGACCCCCTTCAGTGTGTGGACGATTGGAGATTTCGGAACCGCAAATAGCAGCCAGGCACTTGTGCGAGATGCTTACTATTCCTATGCGGATTCGACATACACTGATCTGTGGTTATTGCTGGGGGATAACGCCTATCTCTCTGGCACCGATGCCCAGTATCAGGCTGCGTTCTTCAATGTTTACCAGCAGATGTTGATCCAGACACCGTTTGCCTCGACACGTGGAAACCACGAAACGATGCCTTCGGTCTACTACGGACTGGTAACCAATCCGACCGATGGATTCTCCGGTGGAGTCGCTTCCGGGACCGAAGCGTTCTATTCCTTTGATTTTGGTAATGCGCACTTCATCTGTCTCGACTCGGAAGGATCGGACCTATCTACAACCGGGCCGATGTTGACCTGGCTTGAACTCGACCTCGCGAGCACTGCTCAGGATTGGATCGTGACCTTCTTTCATCATCCTCCCTACACCAAGGGGACCCACGATTCGGACGAAGTGGCTGACAGTGGCGGTCGGATGAGAGATATGAGAGAGAATGCGTTACCCATCCTCGAGGCAGGAGGTTGTGACCTGGTGCTGTCGGGCCATAGCCATGTTTACGAAAGATCGTTTCTGATCGACGGACACCATGGCAACAGCGGAACCTGGAACCCCGCAATCCACCTCGTCGATGGTGGTAACGGAGACCCGCTCGGAGACGGGGGCTATCTGAAGGACTCGTCGCCGAATCAGGGTACCGTCTACATCGTCATGGGATCGAGCGGCACGGTGGGAAGCGGATCGCTGGATCACCCGGCAATGTATTACTCAGGATCGGTACTCGGGTCACTGGCGCTCAATTTTTCCGGACCCACCCTCGATGCCACGATGGTTCGAAGCGATGGTAGTTATGAGGATGTATTCAGCATCTCCAAGGGGCCACCGCCCGACTGCAATGCCAACGGCGTTGCCGATTCGGTGGACCTGGCCTCGGGTACCTCTACTGATTGCAATCTCGACGGTATTCCAGACGAGTGCCAGGGACCTGATGACAACGGAGATGGGGTTCTTGACGCTTGTCAGGGCAGTGCTTTCATCCGAGGTGATGCAAATCAGGATGGCGGCCTGGATATCTCCGACCCGGTCTGGATGCTGCAGTATCTGTTTGCCACTGCTCAGGTCGATTGCCTGGCAGCCTTCGATTTCAATGGTGACGATCTGCTGGATCTATCGGATGTGATAGGGGAGTTGATCTTCGTCTTCCAGGGTGGGACACCACCTGGGTTTCCCTACCCCGACTGTGGCATTCCGGCGGGAGTTATTGGTGGTTGCGACTCATTTGCTATCTGCCCCTGATTCTCCATCAGGAACAGGAAACTGCAGTGAAGCGGATGTGACGGTCTCAGGATCAGCAGGCGTTGTACATGGCACAGAAGAGAGTGTCGATGTTGGTTTCATCCCAACCGCAGGTACCAGGGGTGGGAGGTGCGGGCATCGTGCCGCCGCTGAACAATGCAGCGAGGGTGAAGATCGCGTCGGCAATATTGATGCTCCCATCATCGTTCGAATCGCATGCATCGCCGCAACTTCCTTCAACTCCACTGCCAAAGAGCGAATCCAGTGAAAAGATGGCGTCTGCGATGTTGAAGGAGCCATCGGTGTTGCAATCACCGCGCTGAAATTCCAGTCCCAATGCATCCGCCAGGGGAAACAGCTCATCGAATGAGACAACGGCACCCGTTGTGGATGTGAAGGTGGTATTGACTCCAAGGTCTCCACCCGCCGGAGAGTGTCTAAAAATCGGCTCGGTGGTCCAGATCAGCGGGACATTGAAATCCAGAATTCCAGTCAGGGGCAGACTGCCCGCATCCGTGACACTCATGGTGCCGCCCGTGTCATCAGGCAAGTCAGTGAAGAGTACATCGAATGCGATCTGACCTGTCGGGTTGGGGAACCCCAGCAGTGCAAGGCCCGCCGCAACATTTCCTGTGATCTCTGTGACCATCGCGACCGCACCCATCGTATCGGAACTGACGGTGCTGATCTGAACCTCGGCGATGATCTGTCCGGCGACGATGACGACAGGAGTTTGAATGAAGATGTCGATGACGGCGCTGCCGACCTGCTGACCGGGAACGAAGCCGACGAAATCAAAGGAGCCTTTATCGAACTGAACCACGAGGCTCGTGGGCCCTTCACTGCCCTCGGGAAAGAGCACATCCTGACTGAACCCGCTCGCGAAACCGCCCTGCAGGTTATCGAAGGAGGTGGTTACCGATGGGTCGAACTGTGCTGAACAGGGAGTGGCCATTGCCAGCAATGCCAGCACCACCCCACGGCACATGATCGTTGAAACTGATCGAGAGCGTCCGATGCTTACCTCCCCAAGTACGGCGAATCAGGGACAGTTGTTGTTTAGCTGCAGACAGGTCAGCAATCCCGGAGTCGGATCTACCCCACATACACCATGGGGAGCGGGAGGCTGAGCTCCGCTGCCGAAGAGTCCGCTCAGGCAATAGACCGCATCCGCGATGTCGACACTGTTATCGTCATTGGCGTCACCAGCCAGCACGCAAGGAATGGAGCCGCTGTTGAACAAGAAACCGAGCATGGTGATCGGATCACTGATGTCATATCCACCATCCTGATTGGCGTCTCCTCGATTGAACTGATCTGGAGTAGTGCCCCCATTGAGCGGGAAGACCTCGTTGAAGGAAGCCTCGAAGCCGGTTGTCGAGGTGATGAGAGTTTCGACGACGAGATCTCCTCCGAGGGGGGAGTGAGTGAGAATGGGAGCAGTTGCCCAGGTCAATGGAATGTCAAAATCGAGATTGCCACTCAGCGGCAGGGTTCCCGCGTCGGTGACCATCATGGTGGCTCCGGTGTCTCCGGGAAGATCGGAATAGAGGACATTGAATGCGGTATCGCCGATGTTGAGATCAATCCCCAGCAGCGAAAGACCTGCCGAAACATTTCCCGTGATGGCGGTGATGACTGCGATCGCCTGCATCGTATCGGGGCCGACCGAGGTCACCTGAACATCCGCAATGATGTCCCCTGAGATGGTGACGAAAATTACACTGACGAAGACCTCGACGACCAGACTTCCCACCAGTTGTCCTGGAGCATATCCGGAGAAGTCGAAGGAGCCGCGGTCGAATTGAATCAGCATCGAAGAGGGTCCCTCTTGACCCTCGAAGAAGAACCCATCCTGGATGAACCCACTCGATTGCCCTGAATCGAGGTTATCGATACTGGTCGACAAGGTTGGAGTGAATTGGGCCTGGCAGGGAGTGGGGATGGCGAGGAACACTAGAGAGATGACCGAGAATCTAAAACTGGCACGATGACCTCCTTCGGCCCTTACCAGCCATGATACTGCTGTTCACAGCGCTACAATAGCGCCCGCTGACTGTCCAGACCTGTATCACACTCAAATCGGAGATGACTCCCTTGTGCTCAGGAGATCGCTTTCCAGATCGGCTGCGCACCTTCTACACCGACCAGTTTCTGTTCGAGGCCTGCATGGAAGTAGGTGAGCCTGTTCGGTTCCAGGCCCATCAGTTGGAGCACCGTTGCATGAAGATTCTTGACGTGAAGTGGCTCCTCGACCGCTGCGGCACCCAGTTCGTCGGTGGTTCCGATGCTGGTTCCTCCTCGGATTCCCCCGCCTGCCATCCACATCGTGAATCCGTATGCGTTGTGATCGCGTCCCGTGCCCTCGGCGTACTCGGCGGTGGGTTGGCGACCGAATTCACCCCCCCAGATCACGAGCGTTTCATCGAGCAATCCTCTTCGCTTGAGATCCTTGAGAAGCCCTGCGACCGGTAGGTCAGTAGCTCCGGCGTGCTTGTCGTGATTGAACTTCAGATCCCCGTGGGCATCCCAGTTGTTGTCGTTGTGGTTTCCGCCCGAATAAATCTGTACGAAGCGAACACCTCTCTCGACCAATCTACGAGCCATCAGGCACTTTCGACCGAAGTCCTGGGTCTTGTCTCGATCGATTCCGTAGAGGGATTTTGTCTCCTCATCTTCGGCATTGATATCGACCGCTTCGGGAGCCGTGCTTTGCATCTGGTAGGCCAGTTCGTAACTGGCGATGCGTGCGGCAAGATCGGGGTTTCCGACCCTTGCCGCGGCATGGGCTTCGTTTTCGCCACGCAGGTGATCGAGCACGGATCTCTGGATCCCACCTCCCAGGAACTCTGGCGGTTCAAGGTCGAGAATCGGTGGCCCCTGCGAACGGAGAACGGTGCCCTGGTACTGGGCGGGCATGTAGCCGCTCGACCAGTTCTTTGCCCCTGAGATCGGCCCACCGGTATTGTCGAGCATCACGACAAAGCCGGGCAGGTTCTCATTGAGGGTTCCCAGGCCGTAGTTTGCCCACGATCCCAGGCAAGGGGCGCCGCTCAGCAGCTTTCCGGAGTTCATCATCAACATTGCGGAGCCATGGAGTGGCGAATCTGCAGTCATCGAGTGAAGAAAGGTGATGTCGTCGACCATCGATCCGACATTCGGGAACAGATCGCTGACATACTTTCCGCATTCACCGTACTGCTTGAAGTTCCACTTCGGTCCAACCACACGCCCCTTTTTTCGATGACCCCCGCGACCAAAAGTCGTGACCTCGATTTCCTGACCATCGAGTGGGTAGAGTTTTGGTTTGTAATCAAAAGTGTCGACGTGACTGGGGCCACCGTACATGAACAGGAAGATCACCGATTTGGCCCGCGCAGGAATCATCGAAGTTTTCGGGGCCATCGGATTCAAGAACTCCGTGGCTCCGTCTGCAGCGAGACACTGACTGGAGAAGAAGCTGTTGCCGAGCATGCCGCTCAGGGCCAGGGAGGTGAATCCAGCTCCTGCTTCCCACAGGAATTCCCTGCGAGTTCTACCGCAGAAGTCTCTTCCTTTTTCGGAACCCTTGCGATTTTTCACGTCATTGCTCCATCAATCGATGTGGATGAACTCGTTCAGATTAAATGTCATCAAGCAGAAGACATCGAGAGCTTGTTTTTCATCGAGATCGTACTCTGATTGAAGCTCCAGGATGAATGCGACATTGTCGCGAATCCGCTCTTCAGTGGGTTTGCGCTGCGTGATGAGGAAAAGGGCCCTATTGACCCGGGTAGGCAAGGAGTCGGTTTCATCCCGTAGACGCTGGGCAAAGATCCTCGCCTGACTTCCGGTCAAGTCACTGTTGAGCATCGTCAGCGCCTGTGTCGGTTGGACAGTGTTGAAACGCACCGGGCAAGAAGAATCGGTATCGGCCATGTCAAAGGCCAGCAGCATCGGATGTAGCAGCGATCTCTTGACGTGAATGTAGAGGCTTCTTCGAGCTGAATCCTCGGCACTGGAGTGGCCCCAGGCAGCACCGGGACGCGACGAGGTCGCGAGCACCTCGGCGGGCATCGGCGGGTAAACTCCCGGTCCTCCGCGGGTGCGGTTGAGATTTCCGCTGACGGCAAGTACCGAATCACGCAGTTCCTCGGCCGACAGTCGCCGCCCTCGAAAACGCCACAGGTATCGATTCTCGGGATCTTTCTGATCCGCAACTGCATCATAGCGCGATGACATCTTGAAAACGGATGAGGTGACCAGACGGCGAATCAGTCCCTTGATACTCCAGTGTTGCTCGATCAGTTCGACAGCGACTCGATCGAGCAGTGCGGGGTCATGGGGAGGAAGCCCCAGTTTTCCAAAATCATTGGGAGTCGGAACGATCGCCGCTCCGAATAGATGTTGCCAGACCCGATTGGAGATCACCCGGGCGGTGCGAGGATTCTCTGGATCCGTGATCCAGCGAGCCAGTGCCAGTCGACGACCAGATGAGTCTCCGTCTCGTGGCGATTGGATCATCGCATCGCCACCGCCGAGGATCTCAGGGAAGCCGGGCTGGACCTCAGCACCGGGACTGGATGCGGTGCCCCGGATTCGAATGTGGCTGGTGGGAGGATCTTTCAGTTCCTGGGCCGAGAGTACCTGGACCATCTGACGATCCGGCCGCTCCAACTGACCGATGCGTTCGATGGCAAGTGCGAGTCTCTCGCCTTCCGCTTCCCCGAGCCGTTCTGCGACCAGTTGGCGGTGTGCAGGAAGGGCACCTCCGCCGATGTTCAGATCGATCACCTCGGTACCATCGAGAACCCGCTGCCAGATGCGAACCTCGTCGATGTTGCCCTGCAGGGTGTGGCGGTCGGGGAACATACGACCGATGCTCAGATGCTCCGGGGCGCTGAGTTCCTGTTTACCACCGGTGGCTGAAGCGACCTGGGCTCCGTCGACCCACAGAACGACATCACCGCTTTCGCGCTCTCGCGTGAAAACGACATGGTGCCACTGACCATCGGCCATGCCCCCTGGGCCGTGAATGAAGGTCTCCGGCTGGCCCACTCCGGCGCAGACATGCTGGCCGACCAGCGAGATGCCGTAATCGGCGACCACTCCGCCAATCTCACCGTCGACGAGTCCTGTGCCACGGAACCAGCGCAGGTCATCGTTGCCTCCGGCTCCTTCACGCTCGGTGCGGAACCACAGCGAGATGGAGAAATCATCCTGCACCGGTCTGTCGATGAGGATCCGATCATTCTGGTCCAGTTGAAGAGATTGCCCCCGATAACCCTCGCCACGTTCTGTTTCTCGATCTTCGGCGATGGATGGGTTCTGCTGTTCGAAGTCGAGATGCAAGACCTGTCCTTGCCAGAGCTCTGCGCGCGCCTCCTCGAGTGCTTCTGCACCCCAGCGTTCTCGGATCTCTTCGTTGAGATGACGAACCTCGGCCAGTCGTTCCGTTCTTTCCCTGCGCCAATCCTCGAGGGAGCGGTCGAAATCATCGGTGCCGAGATCTACCGGCAACTTGCGGACGAAGTTACCGGTATTGATGCCATTTCCTCCGCCGCTCTTGTAGGGCTTCAGACCCTCGAAGAAGGACAGCATCCGGTAATAGTCTCGTGCCGGGATCGGATCGCCCTTGTGATCATGACAGCGGGCACACCCCATGCTGATGCCAAGCATTGTACGACAGGTGGTATCGAGCATTCCGTCGAGGTCGTCGAACACCGCCTGTAACGGATCCGCAGGTTCGTCATCGCGGATTCCCAGATGAAGGAAGCCGGTCGCCACGTGATGGTCGAGGCTCTCTTCATCCAGTTCGTCACCGGCCAGTTGCATGGTGAGGAATCGGTCGTAGGGCATATCGGAGTTGAAGGCGTTGACCACCCAGTCTCGATAGCGCCAGGCTCCCGGCTTGAGGCGATCCCGTTCATAACTGTCGGTCTCGGCCCAGCGAACCAGGTCGAGCCAGTGACGACCCCAGTGAACTCCGAACTGGGGATCGGCGAGCAACTGATCGACACGAGTTTGCCAGCGATCTGGAGCGGAATCGGCGAGATAACTCTCCACTTGCTCGGGAGTGGCAGGGAGTCCCGTGATGACGTAGTGCAGTCTTCTCAGCAGTGTCTCCGGATCGGCCTCGGGCGCCGGTTCCAATCCCAGCTGTTCGAGGCGGCCGAGCCAGAAGTGATCGATGCTGGTGAGAGCACGATTCTTCAGGCCCGCCAGTTCGGGAGTCTGACTCGAGGAGAGGGGGAGATCACACCAGCGGCGACTATCGGAATCGTTGTCTCCACCCGCGGAACCGGGCGAGGAAGTCGAGATGAACAGCAGTAAACTGACCAGCAGTCCCGGAACGATCATCCGCATTTCCATGCGTTCCCTCCAACAAGCCGTGTGAAGAGGCAATATCGTGCTGCCCTCACGATTACAGGGTACAACGCTGCATCGACCCGGAGAAGCAGCGGCCTCTAGACGATGACCTCCTTCTCGAACGGGCGAAGGGCCTCGATGATGAAGCAGATGTGATCATCCATGTCCACTCCCAGCAATTCGATCCCGATCCGCACTTCATCCCTGTCGACCCCCTTGGCGAAGTTCTTGTCCTTGAACTTCTTCTTGACCGATTTCGGAGCCATGTCCTGCAATCGGTTGGGGCGTAGTCTGGCGACGGCGATCACCAGGCCGGTCAACTCATCACAGGCGAGCAGGGCCTTGTCGAGCAAGCTTTCGCAGCTGTAACCCCATTTCGTATAGTGGCAATGGATGGCGTGAGCGATCTCCTGTTCACCTCGTTCCTCAAGGATCGCGGTGATGATCCTGGGGTGCTCGTCGGGGTGTTTTTCGTAATCGGCATCGTGCAACAAGCCGGTGACGGCCCACTGTTCACGATCCTCGCCAAGCTTGTCAGCATAAGCTTCCATGACGATCTCCACCGATCTCACATGAGCGCGGAGTGCGGGGGACTGCATCATCGAATCCAGGATCGATCTCGCTTCTTCTCGATTCACCGACGGACCTCCACTTCTCGATCAGGTCTGGCAGCTCGCCATGGCAGATTCGATTTCTTCGACTGTTTTCGGGATGGAGCCGGTCAGATTCTCTGACCCTGTTGCTGTGACGAGGATGTCATCCTCGATTCGAACTCCGAACCCCTCGTCGGGGAGGTAGATACCGGGTTCGATGGTGATGACGGCTCCCTCCGGTACGGTCGGGTCTGGCTGTACATCGTGTACCTCGAGACCGATGGGGTGTCCGACGCCGTGGGGGTAGTGGTCTCCATGGCCAGCGTCCGTGATCACCTTGCGAGAGACAGCGTCGAGATGCGAGTAAGCGACTCCCGCCTTGACGGTAGCGATGGTGGTCTCGAGAGATTCGAGAACGATCTGGTAGATCTCCTTCTGCCGGCTGGAAAAGATGCCGCTGGCTGGATAGGTTCGCGTGACATCGGAACCGTAGCCGCCTGAACCGATTCCAAATCTGGCACCGCTATCGATCACGACCAGATCATCATCACCGATGGTCTCGCAGTTGGCGCGGTAATGCAGGATGGTGCCGTTAAATCCTGTGCCCACTATGGTGCCGTAGAAGGCCCCTCTGGATCCGTGCTTCCTGTAGCCGTGTTCTGCAGCTTCCTGAACATCGAATTCCGATACCCCCGGTTTCAGCATGGCGAGGATCGTGCGGTATCCTTCCCGGGTGATCTCGGCAGACCGTTTGATCATGGCGAGTTCATCTTCCGATTTCACGGCACGCAGTCGCCCGATGATGAGGCTGCCATCGCTGATTTGAAATCCAGGGATTCGCTGTTGGAGTTTATTCAGGATCTCGAGATCGGGGCCCACCGGGCTGTCATGATTGGCGATCGGATGCAGGCACATCGATTTTTTCGATTTCTTACAGCACTGCAGGAGCACGTTCGCGAAGTGAGTGGTTCGCATGACTGTCTTGAAGCCAAACTTTTCCTTGAGCTTTGCATCGATCGGCCCACGCCAACCATCCCATCGTTCCAACTCGGGCTGGTGAGGCGATAGAAAAAGGATCTGCTGACGGTCCTTCTGGGGAGCGCCAGGATCGAGCAACAATATGGCACCCGATTCGTCGACGATCCCTGTCAGGTACTCGAAGTTCAGATCGGGACGAAAGTCCTCCTCGAGTCCTCCACCGCTTCCGGCAAGGACCAGCGCCGTGCAGCCATCCAGTTCGGTGAGAACTCGTGAGCGGCGGTCGGCATATTCCTCTGGAGTGATAGCAGGCTCGGTCATCGGGTGGCCTCCGGGTCTTCTCTGATGCTGTCTGGTGGGTCCAGTGCCAGCTGTCACAGCACTGGAGGAGCAAGATTGTCCTGTATGGCGGGAACGATGGGAAGAGCCGGATCGAGCGGGTGGTTGAGGAGTTGACTCTTGCAGTGATGGAAGGGAGAATTGGGATGTGAACCGTGCCGCCACACTCAAATCTGTGGGGGGATGGGTGTTGGAATTCAGGGCGCTCGATGGGGTGTGTTCCATCTGGAACTGATCCTGATGGGTGCGAAATTTCGCTACCAGGAGTTTCATGAGATCAGGTGGGTTGCTTCTTCTACTGCCGCTGGTGGCCCTGTTGGCGCCAACGATGTCGGTCGCTGCCCAGGTCGGGAACCTGATCGTCGAGCCGTACCTGCAATCGCCGGGTCCGACCTCGATGGTGGTGGGGTGGGAGACCGCGGCCGGCAATGGCAGCGAGGTGGAATACGGCCTCGATGCTGCTCTGGGACAGGCTGCCACCGGCAGCAGCATCGCCAGCGGCGGCGGTGCCTTCATACACCATGTGGAGTTGACCGGACTCACACCCGATACGCGCTACTACTACAGGGTGATCACCGGGAGTACCGTCAGTGCTACTCACTTTTTCAGGACGCCGCCTCCTTTGACCGAGGAACTTCCGTTTCACTTCATCGCCTATTCCGATTGCCAGTACGGCAGTAACGGAGTCAAGCACCAGGAAGTGATCAACGAGGGTGTGATCCCCTTCTGTTCCCAGCAGTTCGGTGTCCCCATCGACGAGAGCCTTTCCTTCTCGCTGGTGCCTGGCGATCTCGTCTCGACAGGATCGAACCACTCACACTGGCAGGACCATTTCTTTTCCCAGGCCAAACTGCTCTATAGACATGTTCCGCTGATTCCTGCCCTGGGAAATCATGAGGCGGATGCGCAGTATTATTTCGATTACATGCAACTGCCCACCAACGGCACCGCAGGTTACGAGGAGCACTGGCATACCCACGACCACCAGAATGTCAGGGTCATCACCCTCGATACCAATCCCGCCTACCGGATTCAGGCGCAGATCGACTGGCTGGCTGTAGTTCTCGAAGATGCGGCGCAAGATGATGCCATCGACTTCGTCTTCGCCCAGTTCCATCACCCTCACAAGTCGGAAATCTGGACGCCGGGTGAGGCGCTCTTCAGCACCCAGGTTGTCAGCATGGTCGAGCAGTTCAGCACCGTGACCGGGAAGCCATCGATTCATTTCTTCGGACACACCCATGGGTACTCGCGCGGACAGAGCCGTGATCATCAGCATGTCATGGTCAATGTGGCCAGTGCCATGGGATCACTCGACTACTGGGGCCTCTATCCCAACGCCGATTACGAGGAGTTCGAGTACAGCGTGCCGGAGTGGGGATTCGTGCTGATGGATGTGGAGGCTGGAGCCGACCCGAGCTTCCGATTGCGCCGGGTCAGCCGCGGTAACGATTACATCTTTCGTGACAACGAGGTCATCGATGACATCACCGTGCGTCGCTACAACCTGATCCCTGAAACTCCAGTGGCACTCTTTCCCGGACCGACGTCAGGAACGATCCTGGGAGATGATGTCACCCTGACCGCCAGTACCTACCTCGACACAGATGGCGATGCCCACATCGAGAGCCAGTGGCAGGTGACGACGATCTCCGGAGATTACAGCGATCCGGTGGTGGACGAGTGGCGACGCTTTCAGAACTGGTACCGGACGCCGGCGGTCGATCCAGGCATCAGCATCGACACCGTGATCGACCCCGACATGACTCATGTCTGCCTGGAGACACCCCTTCCCGGTTGCGTCAGCGTCTACTGGCGCGTTCGTTACCGGGATCGCAGTCTCGGTTGGAGTGAATGGTCGCTGGAGGAGTCATTTCAGGTCGGCAACTCCAGTGCCGGAGCCACCGCTCCGGTGCCGCCCGACGCTGCCACCCATGTTTCCTTTTCGCCGCTGTTGCAGTGGTTCCCCTGCGACCCCGGCGATTCCTACGATGTGTACCTGGGCACCACCGCAACCCTGGGTGCCGGCGACTTCCAGGGCAATCAGCTCACGACCACTTTCGATCCCGGCCTCCTCGATGAACTGACCACCTTCTTCTGGCGCATCGATTCTCATCTCGGTGCCCAGGTGATCGAGGGTCCGACGTGGAGTTTCACCACCGATCTGAGTTATCCGACCCGGTTCACCTCCGAGTGGAGATTCGATGATGCGTTTCCCGACGATGACCAGGCGCTGGTTGCGCAACTGGGCCCATCGGTGATGACTCCACGAGGGATGTTTCACGATGTGGAGTGGGGAACCGCAGTCAGCGATGGCACCTCGGTACCCCACATCGATCAGCAACCTGTGGACTACCTCTGGCTCGACAATGTGTTCGGATCGGGACGGGGCCTCGAGACCTACTTCAACGCACCCGGCAATGGTGGGGGCGGTTGCTGTGATGCCTTCCATTTCACGCTGATCTTCGATGTGTTTCTCGATAGCAGCCAGACCCAGTTGCAGGCTCTCTGGCAGGGCAACGCTACCAATAGCAATGATGCGGAGTTGTTTCTCCGATGTAGCGATGGAGCCTTTTACAACTCGGGAAATGGTTATGTCGGCGCGGGCTCCTGGAACCTCGGTGAGTGGGTTCGCATCGCTCATCGCGTCGACTACCAGAACAATACCTCGGCGCTGTTCGTCAACGGCGTCAAGGTGCTGGGAGATGATGTACTGGCCGCCCCCGACTGGCTCTACTCGCAAGGAAGCGGCCTGCCCGTCTGGATGCTGAGCGACAACGGGCCCGATTCCGATGTGTCGCTGGTGCGCTGCGCCAACCTCGCCATCGTCGATGCGCTGATGGGAGACGAGGCGCTCGCTGGTCTCGGCGGTCCCGATGCTGCGGGTGAGCAGTTTGTCCGCGGCGATGCGAATGGCGACGGTTCCCTCGATATCTCGGATCCGGTCGGGATGCTGACGTATATGTTCGGAGGAGGGGCCAGCAGCTGTCTCGACTCCCTCGACGCCAACGATGACGGATCGATCGACATCTCCGATCCGGTCTACCTGCTCGGGTTCCTCTTCAGCGGCGGCAATCCGCCTCCGGCTCCGTTCCCCGTCTGTGGACCCGACCCCACAACGGACGGGCTAGACTGCCTCGACCTGAGCGGTTGCCCCTGATCGAATTGCCCTACGGATCGTTGCCCAATTTGTAAAAGCGACGCGCATTTTCGCCTTCGATGGCACTTCTTTCCGCAGCCGAGAGTGGTTCCAGAAACGACTCGACGATGCTTCTGACTCGTGGGTACTCCGCAGCCAACCTGCACACCGGCCAATCACTGCCCAGCATCAACCGCTCCGGTCCAAACGCCTCGATCGCTGTTTCGATGTAGGGGGCCAGATCGCTCGGGGTCCATTCGAGCCAGGCGGCCTCGGTCACGATGCCGGAGAGCTTGCACATCAGATGGGGAGCCCGGGCCAGTTCCTGGATCTGACTCGACCACGGTTCCAGTACTGCGTCTGCAATTCGCGGCTTGGCGATGTGATCGAGCACCATCGGTACATCGGGTAACGCCCGCACGAAATCGATGGCCGCAGGCAGTTGCCGCTCGTAGATGAGTAGATCAAAGGTCAGCTTTCTCGCCGGCAGTGTCTTCACCCCACGGCGGAAAGCGACTCCATCGAGAAAGCGATCATCCGGTTCATCCTGGACGATGTGACGCACTCCGACCGCTTTGGAGTGCTGGCAGAACTGATCGAGCTGAGATTCTAACAGATCGGACTGAAGATCGACCCAGCCGACCACCCCCAGGATCCAGGGGTGATCTGCAGCGAGCCCGAGCAGGAAGTCGTTTTCCCGCAGGGATGAATCGGCCTGGACTGCCACGCAGCCGTCGATCTGTTGCGCTTGCAGCAGCGGTAGCAACTGATCCGGCAGGTAGTCGCGTTGCAGGATTTCCATCCGGTGGTCCATCCAGGTGTGAATGGCCGGGTCGTGGCGCCAGAAGTGCTGGTGGGCATCGATCTTCAAGGCAGATCCCTTCCGTCCGAGATCTTCACCTGCTTCCAGGTTCCCGTCGAGAGGTGCGTCTTGATGAAGTGAATGGAACTCGACACACTGATGCGACGGAGGTCGCCGATGGAGTCCAAAAAGCATCTGGTCTGGGTCGCGGGAGTACTGGCGCTGATCGCAGCCTGGACCAGCGGCTCGCTACTGCTCCTCCATGCCGAGAAAGATGCAGACCTTGGACTGCTGGCAGCGATCTGCTCCGCAACCGAGGATGGCTGCGCCTCGGTGGTCAACAGTCGCTGGGGCGTGTTGCCTCCGGGGGACGAGGGGTCAGATGGACCCCACGATGGGTTTCCGGTCGCAGCGCTGGGTTTTCTTTACTATGCGCTTCTGGCGAGCTGGTACCTGCTGATCGGTATTCCCGACCCGGGGCGAATGTGGTTGTCTCGGATGGTGCTCTACCTCAACGCCCTCGGTGTTGTGGGGTCGATCATCTACACCTCGCTCATCTTCTTTGCCATCGGAACGGCCTGTTATCTGTGCCTTCTCACGCACGCCTGCAATATCGGGATTTTCATCGTTTCGTGGTTGTTGAGGCCGAGGCAAAAAGAGCCCCGTGGTGTCGGATCACCCTCGATTCGGTTGCTGGCGGCGAGTGCAGCGACGCTGCTGCTGGCATGCGTGGCCCAGTGGGGGGTCTTCGAGGCTGGCCAGGAGCGCGCCCGGTTCCAGTCACTGGAAGAGGAAGTTATCGAACTGAGGATATTCGCCAGCGATGTTGAAAAAGTGGAGACGGTGCACCGGATCCAGAAAAAGAACGACATCGAAGTTCGAAGCGATGATCCCACCATCGATGCTGTGGGTGGGTTGCACTACGGACTGGTGATCTTTTCCGATGTGGAATGCCCCAATTGCGCGCGCTTCGATGAATATCTCAAGCAGACGATTCTTCCCATCTGGAGCGGCCATCTGAAGGTGATCTGGAAGCACTACCCCAACACCTCCGAGCATCCGAATTCGATGCAGGGAGCCAGAGCACTCGAAGCGGCGCGATTACAGGGCAAGTTCTGGCAGTTGAGGGACTGGCTGCTGCCGCGGCGCGAATCGCTGGGGGTCGTCAACTGGAGCACTGGCGATGGATGCCGATCGATTCCTGAAGGATATGCAAAGTGCCCAGGTCACGAGGAGAATCGGGCAGGATAGTTCTCTGGCTCGCAAGTTAGGGGTCAGGGGCACGCCTGGTGTCTACCTCAATGGGCGCCTGGTGAGCCGACTGATGCGACGCAGTGCCGGGTTCTGGGAGCTCCAGAGCGAGAGTTTGAGGGAGATCCGCGACAGTCGAGGCCAGGATTGGTGATGGAGAGTGCCCTCGTTCAGGATAGACACCATCTCTGACCCGGCTCTGCGTTGAGGAGATGCGAGGATGGCGGTATCCTGGAGTATTAGGTCGGGAGTGTCGTGATCCTGTCAGGCAGGATCTGTCTCCCTGCTCGATGTAACTGCTCGCCGTAGTATTCAAGGGGTTGAGTTCCGGAATTTCCACTGCATCCCGCGCCAGGGGCTGAGATTCTCTGGTAAATCACGGTGGGTGACCGGCGCTCAATGCCAGGAAGAGGTGTGTCGATGCGTTCTTGTAATTATTCCCTGCTGGGGATGTTGGCCCTGTTTCTGTCGGGGTCGATGGCGTCCGGTCAGACCTTTGAGATCTCGTCTCAGGATCAGACTCAAGCAGCGGGAAGCGGTGCGATTCCCTTCACGGCGACCTTCAGTATCGAACAGGTCACGGGAGCGCTCGAAGATACAAAGGGATTCTCATTCGCCTACCGTCACGATGATACGTTGATGGAAGTTCTTGGAGCCAATCCATACGTTCCCGCCACAGTAGGGGAACTCGCAGCAGTGAATAGCAATGAGGGCCCTGATTTCATCCAGGGAGAGGTGTTTGTAGACGGGTTCACCATCGGAGTGATCTACGCATTTGTCGATCAGTCGCAAGTGATCACCTTCGAGGTTCCCAAGCCGATGATCGAGGTCGAATACGCAACCCTCCCTGGCGCCCTCTCCGGAGCCAGTGGTGATGTGGTTTCCACGATAATCCCAGCCTCGGATCTGGGAACCCCGCCGACTTCGACCGTTGTGGTCATCGGAGCAGGCACTTCAGCTGCCACGACCGCATTGCCCTTCTCCATCACATTTCTGGCAGCGCCTCCGCTCACCTTTGTCGTCGAGTGCGCCGATCAGTCCGCCAACTTCAATGCTGCATCGGGAGAAGGTAATTTCACTGATCCCAGGCGATACCGCTGTCGACACCCAGGGGTTTTCATTCGGGATCGGCCATGATTCAGCTGTTCTCAGCGCCATAGGAGTTGACTACGGTGCAGCTCTGGGGAGTCTCGAGGGCGGCCAGGGACCGGAGTACTTCCAGGTTGGAATCTACAACGATGGAATCACGGTCGGTTGTATCTACGATTTCCAGGGTGCCTCGTCCTATTCCTTCGGTTCCCCCACCGAGGCGGCAACGGTCGACTACGAGACTCAATCGGGCGCTCTGGCTGGATCGACACCGGGCTCATCCGTGGTCACAGTTCTGACTCCGATGGCGGGATTGGGTCCAGGTGGAGTCACGTTGGTGATGGTCGTCGATGGACAGTCGGTAATCATGTCAGGGCAGTCTGGTTCCGTCACCTTGACGGCGACAGGTGGCTTTGACCGCGGCGATTGCAACGACGACGGCGGCTTCAACATCGGAGATCCCATCACTCTGCTGGATGCTCTGTTCCTCGGAGGCCTTGTCAATTGCGATAATGCCTGTGACGCGAATGACGATGAGAACAGGGACATCGCAGATGGCGTCGATGCCCCCCGGCACGGGAATATGCGCTCCGGATCCGACGCCGGGCACTCTCAGCTGCGTGGTTTTCAATTCCTGTTCCTAGAAGCATGCAACGGGACTGACAACCAGAAAACCCAACGATGACCCGACCTGGGGCTGTGGATCTGGAACGATTCACAGCCCTTTTTTTCTCTGCGACCGGGATGCCGATCCGACTGCGGAGGTCCGGTGCCAATTCCGGCATCCGTTCCCGAATTCCGGCCCTGGACGCAACTTCCTGGCGTCGAGGCGAAAAAGACCCTCGTTGCGATCTGAGCCCTCCGTGGCTACCATCGGAGAAGTAGGGTGGGTGCCATCGTCTGCCGATCTGAGCAGACCTCGGCACCCTCTCGATGGGCTTTTTCTGAACTTTTCGAGATGATCCTCTCGAGTTCCTGTGCATCTGCATCAGGGCGATGGGATCTGGTCTGACCTGCTCATGCAGGTCCGTGGGGAAGGGACACCAATGCGAGCAGTCTTCGCAGTGGCAGTTCTCTGGATACAGTTTGCCGTTGTCGGCACAGCGTTCAGCCAGTCCATCACAGATGGAGTGGTCGAAAGTCGAACTCCTATCGATGGCAAGATCCACATGGTCGCGGGGGTAGGAGGATCCTCTCTACCACTTCCCGAGGGCGTGAAGCCGGACCTGGGTGACCCATTTCAAGCATTGAGATATCACGGTGAGTCCTTCGGCATTCGTTTTCCTGAACGCGAACTGGTCATCACCCGGACCGAGCGATGCTCGCTTGGAATGATTCACCACACATTCGAGCAGGTCCATCTGGGTGTGAAGGTGTTTTCTGGTGTGATCAAGGTTCACCTTTCTCCCGATGGCACTCCTCGCTCGATCAATGGAGACTTCTTCAGGCTGCCAAAAAAACTGTCAGTGACACCATCCGTGTTGCTGGATGAGGCACTGATCTTTGCTGAAGCCCATCTCGATCAGCGGGTACTGGTACAAACTGCCGATGCCGAACTGGTCATCGTGAACCCGGGCTGGTGGGGGGATCCATTTCTCCCTGCGCCGGTTCTTGCCCATCACCTTGTCGTCGAGGGATCGGAGATGCTCGCAGAGCATGTGCTGATCGATGCCGCCAGTGGCGATCTCCTCGACCACTGGCCGGCAGTGCACAGCGCCCGCTTCCGCGAGATCTACGACGGCAGTGGCGGTGGACTTCCAGGTAGCCTGGCCCGATCGGAAGGCTCGGCCGCCAGCGGCGACACCGACATCGATGAGGCCTACGATACTGCCGGAGATTTCTACCGGTTGCTGTTCGACGGTCTCGGGCGCGATTCTCTCGATGGAAGTGGTGGCACATTGACCGCCACCGTGCACTGGAATGACCCCATCTGCCCCAATGCCATCTGGAATGGGAATCAGATTGCGTTGTGCAACGGACTCGCCACCGACGATGTGATTGCTCATGAGTTTGCCCATGGCCTCACACAGTTCACTGCCAACCTGATCTATCAGAATCAGCCCGGGCAATTGAACGAGTCGTACTCCGATATCTTTGGAGAAACTGTAGATCTGTGGAATGGAAATACATCCGCTGTCGGCTCACCAGGAGGAACGCCCTGGCCTGGCGGCACCACTGGTGGCGGACAGGATACTCCCAACTCCGCGCGAACCGGCTGCAATGATGGATCGACGCGCTGGCGCATGGGGGAGCAGACCAGTCTCAACGCCATCCGGGATCTGTGGTTTCCCGAGTGTTTCAACGATCCACCGAGTACCACCGATCCGCTCTACAACCAGAACGCCTGTGGACCCTTCGATAACGGTGGTGTCCACATCGGTAGTGGAGTCTTCAATCACTCCTACAGCATGCTCGTTGACGGCAAGACCTATAACGGGCAGACCGTGTCGCCGATCGGCCTGACCAAGGCGGCCGCAGTCTATTTCCGGGCCCTGACGGTATACATGACCTCGGGCACTGCCTTTCCGCAGGCAGAGACCTTCATCAACCAGGCTGCAACGGACCTGCTCAACTCGAGCCCCAACGATCCTCGTACAGGCAGTCCCGGTACCCTTTTCACGCAGAGCGACGCGGACCAGGTGGCTGCTGCGATGATCGCCGTTGGAATGTCAGAACTGGTCTGTGGCCAGGCTCCTCCAGGTCCCCCGCCCGCCAATGACGACTGCTCGGGATCGGTGCCGGTTTTCGTTGGGCTCAACGACATCAACAGCAACAACGCCACCACCGGTGGACCCCCTGGAGATTCAGGACAGTGCAGCGGCACCTTTCTGGGCGATGTCGGCAACGACATCTGGTACTCGTACGTGCCGCCAGAAGATGGACTCCTCTCCGTCAGTACCTGTGACATCGCCAGCTGGGACACGGATCTTCTCGTGTACGAGGGAGACTGCGGATCCCTGTTGCAGATCGCCTGTAACGGCGATACCGGTGGTTGCGGAAACTTCACATCGGTCATCAATGATATTCCGGTGAGTGGTGGATTGACCTACCAGATCCGGGTTGCTTCCTGGAGTGATGGCACCACGGGATCGGGTCAGATGGATGTGGCCTTCGTCGGAGGCGGCGGTGGAGCGGTGGAGAACTGCACCAACGGGGTCGATGATGATGGGGACGGTCTGATCGACTGCGAGGATCCAGACTGTGCCACCGATCCGGCCTGTATTCCGGCGGCGCCAGGAGACGAGTGTGCGTCAGCCTCGGTCGCAGTATTCGGTTCCAATCCTGTCGATACCACCACTGCCACGCAGAGCGCGGATCCGTTCGGGTCGAATACTTGCCCGGGGACAGCCCTGGGACAGATGACCAGCGACATCTGGTTCAGCTTCACTCCCGTCGAGAGTGGCGATTACACCATCAGTACCTGCGACACCATCAACTTCGATTCTGACCTCGTCGTCTATTCGGGCAACTGTGGTTCGTTGATCCAGGTCGGCTGTAATGGC
>JYMV01027812.1_pt1 | contig 20321 bp, 16 predicted proteins | sample 338911 | NCBI WGS metagenome assembly JYMV01 (sample SAMN03354496, study PRJNA234377) | hydrothermal vent metagenome | biome: Deep sea; feature: Hydrothermal plumes at the Eastern Lau Spreading Center, Western Pacific Ocean; material: Seawater | place: Tonga | collected 2009 | depth 2000 m m
GAAGCCGGGCTAACTGAGATACAATCTTAGGCGCATTACGGCAGGCAAAATTCAAAACTGGTGTGACGATAGATTTGGATACTTTAACTAAAGACCTACTTTCTGGAGACAGACGCGCGCTGGCACGAGCAATGAGCCTCGTGGAAAACGGCGGTCCGCAAGCGACACAGCTTGTGAAACAACTCTACCCTCAGTCGGGACGTGCACATCTAATTGGCGTAACCGGCTCGCCAGGCGTCGGGAAGTCGACTCTAGTAGATGCGTTGATAACGCAGATGCGCAAAGCAAACTTGAAAGTGGGCGTATTGGCTGTAGATCCGTCCAGTCCTTTCACCGGTGGAGCCATTCTCGGTGATCGCATTCGCATGCAAGCCCACACGCTCGATCGCTCCGTCTTCATCAGATCTATGGCTAATCGTGGGCATTCCGGCGGCATCGCTATGGGTACCTACGATGCGGTGCGCATGCTGGAAGCATCCGGATATGATGTTGTGATTATTGAAACAGTGGGAGTGGGACAAAGCGAGCTAGCCATCGCGCAAGCCGCGGACACAACAATTCTGGTTCTCATGCCCGGCTCGGGTGACGATGTTCAGGCAATCAAATCAGGCATCATGGAAATCGGTGACATCTTTGTTGTAAACAAGGGCGATTTGCCCGGTGCTAACAAGACAGCAACCGACATTACTGCAAGTTTGGAACTGGCAACATTTTCAAACGATTGGCGCCCACCCGTAATTACCTGTGTAGCGGAAACCAACGAAGGTGTCGACAAAGTCTGGGAAGCCGCGAAACAACATAGAGAATTTTTGCAATCATCAGGTGAGTTGAAAACACGCCGAAAATCAAAAGTACAAGCAGAACTGGCTGAACTAGTCGCAGGCATGGCGCGCGACAACCTCAAGACTGCACTTGAAACTCCGGGTGAAAACCAGAAGATGCTCAGCCAGGTAGTTGATCATGAAGTTGATCCACATTCTGCTGCCGAGACTTTGGCAAAGCATCTTTTCGGCGGCGCGTCGAAACAATAGCTCAACGACTCCCAAAACCCGCGGCATAGAAGCTTGCAAGACACTCTCATGTGTTTTTCACGTGTTGGGACATAGACTGGCGGAAATTAAACGAATGCCGCCCCTTCATCTCAGCCTAACTTTCCCTCGTGCCAGAGACACGAGACAGACCCTTTAGATTTTCGAACACAGGAGTGACTGGTCATGGCTTCTGATACATGCAAAATACAAGACGATCCGCTGGTCAAAGACAAATCAGATCAAGTCAAAGCCGGTGGAATCTGGGGAAAACTTGCCGCTGAATACGGGTCAATGCCAATGATGCCTTGTGACAAGAAGGCAGAACCAAGCGCAGTGGAATTTCCGCCTATATTTGAATCCGAAGGCAGCGCCAGTAAATCTGACGACAATCCAGGTAATGCTTACATTTTCAAACATCGGGCTGAGCCTGATTTCATGAGGTTCAAACGCGCCAAAGAATTTTCACCGAAAGACTAGTCGCTCGTTTCACACGTTTCTTCCCTAAAGAGGGGGTGCCAATTGGCGATTGAAAACACTGGAGAACACCAGCGCGAATCGGTTCACGCAGGAGCACAAATTCGAGTCACTGATTTACTTGAACATGGCAGTTATCCGCATCGATTCAATGATTATCAACTGCCCAAAGATTTCGCCTCAGGGCGATCGGACGAGCAGTATTTATACTTTGGAGAAACAGCAACAGCAGGCAGCGCCATGGAACAGGCGGTACAGAAGGACGCAAGAACAGAATTCCCAAGCGTGTCCGACCTTTTTGCAACAGATGAAGAATTTCGCGAACGAAATGCTCAGCGCGTACGCACCACAGCAGCCGAAATTGTTCATCACAACTTGCTCGGATTTTCTGAATACGTTCAAAATCCGACGGGCTTCGACAAGTCGAGGTTGAGCGAAGAGATAGGCATTGTTGACAGAGCATGGGGCAGACTAAGTGAAGCCCAGCAACGCCTAATCCGAAAAGATCTATTCAATCCCGGTGGTGGGCAAAAGCACTTGAAGGCGTTTGAGGCAAGTGTCTGCGAGGACTTGATGAGAGTTCGCATGGATCAAATGGCCGCGATTCGTCATATTGTCAGCAACATTCGCAACGGGCTGTCTACGAGCGCTTAATTGTTTCCTTCAATCACCAGCACAAGCAATCGAACGCTTCGAATCTTGTGAAAAAACAACTTCAGCTTTCAGACTTGGCAGCAGCATTTCGATTCCAAATCAGATAGGCGGGTAAACCGGATAGGATAATCAGCAAACCGGCACCACTGTATCCAGGCGACTGGCAAATTTGTCCGATCATCACGACTGACGTCAGCACCACATACAGTGCCGGAAGAAACGGATAAAGCGGAACTTTATATGGGCGTTCGGCATTTGGATATTTCTTGCGCATCACGAATAGTCCGGCGACTGTTAGAACATAGAACAGCAAAGCGGCGAACATGACATATTCGAGCAATTTGCTGTACTGACCGGAAAGGCAGAGCAAACAAGACCACGCACCTTGCATAATCAAACCGAATGTAGGGACGTGAGTATTGGCGTTCAACTCGCCGCATTTCTTGAAGAACAAACCGTCTCGCGCCATTGCGTAATATGCTCGCGGACCAGCCAGAATTATCCCGTTCAATGCACCAAAGGTCGAAATCATGATGGCGGCAGCCATTATGTAAACACCGGCCGAGCCGAAGATAATCTCTGCCGCAGCTGTTCCTACACGATCTTCGGCTGCAAATTGAATACCGCGAGAAATGACGTCTGCGCCGCCTTCCGTACCTTTGAGCGGAATCAAGAGCATGTATACGACATTGGTCAATAAATAGAGAAGTGAAACCAGAGCAGTTCCCAACATCAAACTGCGCGGCAATGTTTTAGTCGGCTCCTTCACTTCCTCACCGGTGAAAGTGAGGTTGTTCCACGCGTCGCTGGAAAAGAGAGGACCGACCATGGCAAGCGAAATTACACCGATTAGAGTCATGCCTTCCAGCGCATTACCTTTCAAATCCACTGGACTGAAAAACGTTGTGAATGACGAAAAATTGGCTTGCACTCCATTGAATTTGCCAAAGCTCAAAGCACCCAGCACGATTAGCAAACCAAGAGCGGCGACTTTGGTCATTGTGAAAGTCGTTTGGATCAGCTTGGCCGCGGTAATCCCTCGACAGTTAATGGCAGTCAAGAGCACGACTACAAGTATTGATACCAACTGCAGTGCAGTGAACGAGTAATCGCCAACCGAGAAAAAGACCGTCTGCTTCGAAACAGCCGGCACGAAGACGCCGAGGAATTTGGCAAAGGCTACCCCGACTGCGGCAATGGTGCCTGCCTGAATGACCATGAATAGCGTCCATCCATATAAGAATGCCGCCAGCTTGCCAAACGACTCACGCAAGAAGACATACTGTCCACCCGCTTCCGGATGCATAGCAGATAGCTCGGAGTAGCACACTGCACCTACGACTGTGAGAATGCCCGACAAAAGCCAGGCGAGAAGAACCCAACCGGGTGAACCTAATAAGCGGGATGCTTCCGCAGATACAATGAATATGCCTGATCCGATCATCGAGCCAACGACAACCGCAGTGGAGTCAAGCAGCCCCATTGCTCGCGTAAAGTGCACAGGCTGCGGGTTTTGCTCAGAGGACATTGGAGACATATCGATCGGGATCCTCGAAAAATATTCGGTTTATCAAAACTCTCTTATCTTTTACGAAATACGCGATGGCCGCGGAGATAGCTAGTTCCTTACTCTTCTGTCATCGAATAAATCGACTGATGTATATCCACTCAGTATCTCAACTGGCTTGACGTGCGGGTTTCCAGCTCATACGATTTGTAAACGAATCAAATCAATACCGATTCGCCGACTATAACAATGATTCAGGACGCGGTGTGAACTCCCATGTCTAAAATAGCTATCATCAGTCAACCGGACCAAGGCGTACTTATAGATGTGGGCGGCTGCGCTTCCATGCAAGAAGCAGTAAGTCACCTGTCGTCGACTCTTCAGGTTTCCAGTCAATTCTGGAAGGGCGTCAATGTGGCGCTCAATCTTGGAGATTTGGAGCTGACGTCCACACAAGTTGCGCATATACTCGCGCTCGCAAAGGGCGTTGGCGTGTATCCGTACCAAGTTTTTGCGCAACAACCACTCACCCGTGGTGCGCTTTTGGAGCATGGAGTCATTTTGGGTGATGGAAAACCTATGACACTACCCGCGATGACCATTAAGGTTCCGGAAAACCCGCAAGAAGATGAATGGGTAGACGAATCGGTGAACATCGATGAAGAATCGACGGTTACCGTTTTCTACGAACCCAGCGAAAATCAATTGATCACAGAAGACGTCCCATCGGATGGCCCCGAAGCTCAAGTTGATTTCGCACCAAAAGCCGAAACCTCTCCCCCCTCTACTTCCTCACCTAAATCTGAAAAGACCGAGAAAAACTCCAAGTCTGCCAAGGCTAAGGAGAAAGTAGAAGGTTCAGTTCATGCCGGCGTTATGTACCTGAGACAGACGTTACGTTCTGGACAAAGCGTCAGTCACCAGGGTCACCTCGTGATCATCGGAGACGTCAACCCTGGCGCCGAAGTGGTGGCGGACGGCGATATCACCGTATGGGGCGCACTCAGAGGCATCGCACGCGCCGGAGTGGGCGGCAACAACGATGCTGAAATTCGAGCACTGCGCCTGCAACCGATCCAAATTCGCATCGGCGAGTCGTTTGCTCGCTCGCCCGATAAGAATAGGCTCCATTACGACAATCACCATGGGCCGGAAACAGCTCGTGTGGTTGACGGAAAGATCAAGGTGTTCAAATTCAATCCACAGTTTTGATGAGTTTTTCCAGGTAGTCCCCCAACTAATTTAACTGAGTAACTGCAAGCCAAACGGGTAAACAGAATGAGTGGTCGAGTAATAGTAATAACGTCAGGAAAAGGCGGCGTCGGTAAAACCACCGCGTCCGCAAACATAGGCGTAGCGCTCGCTAATACAGGAGCGAGTGTCTGCCTAGTCGATATGGACATCGGATTGCGTAACCTCGACATTTTGATGGGGTTAGAAAATCGCGTCGTCTACAACCTGGTAGATGTCGTTGAAGAACGCTGCAAGCTGCGGCAAGCGCTTGTTAAAGACAAACGCATGCCCAACTTGAATCTGTTGCCAGCTGCTCAGACCCGCGACAAAACCGCGGTTGACGCCGACCAGATGAAGAAGCTCTGCGAAGAGTTGAAGTCGATGTTCGACTTCGTTCTTATCGACAGTCCGGCCGGTATCGAAAGCGGATTCCAAAACGCCATTGCAGGCGCGGAAGAAGCAATCGTTATCACCACTCCCGAAATGTCCGCTGTTCGCGACGCCGATCGCATCATCGGTCTTTTGGAAGCGCGCAAAGACGAAATCACGCAATATCGCCTGGTGCTTAACCGCCTCAGACCGAAGATGGTTGCCAACGCCGACATGATGGGCGTTGATGATGTGCTCGAGATTCTCTCGATCAAACTCTTGGGCGTAGTGCCTGAAGACGAAGACATCATCATCTCCACCAACAAAGGCGAGCCTGTTTCCGGCACGGACAACACCCGCTCCGGACTGGCATTCCGCAATATCGCCCGCCGCTTGCGTGGTGAAGAGGTTCCCTTCATGGACCTGGAAGCGAAGAACGATACTTGGGTAACCAAGATTGTCAATTTCTTCAATCCGGTTCGCGTGTAATTGGAGGAACCTAGATAAATGCAACTTTTAGACTGGCTATTTAAGGTTCCCAACGGAACAGCCGCAGTCACGGCGAAAGACCGCATGCGCACGATGCTCGTGCATGACCGTCTTGAACTGCCTGCAGGCAAATTGGAAGTTCTGGAAGAAGAATTGACGGCAGTAGTCGCCCGGTATTTCGATTTAGAACCGGACACTACCAGGTTCGACCTTCAGCAAATGGATCGCAAGGCGGCATTGATTGCCAATTTCCGCCTCGTCCGCTCCAAGTGCTAAGAATCTGAAAGAACGGAATACCCGCCGTTCGACTGAAAGGGTCAGTGCCCTCATTGACCCGATTGCGAGACCGCTGGACATTCTTCAAATCAGAATGATGTCAAGCGACGACAGTCAGAAAACGTCAATTCAAATTCAAGAGACGGAGAAGCGGTTGTTTCTCCGTCTCTTTTTCTAATTTTCTGCATGGGCTGCCATAATTATAGGCGCGGCCTATTATGCCGCCCTCTTTGAAGGAAGTTTGTGAACTCCCCACTTTCCAGACCACTGCCTATCAACGTCGCGCTCAAGCAGATTTTCGGCTTCGTCACCGGAATCGACTGGCTGATTCTCGCTTGCACTTTCTTTCTGATTTTCATTGGACTGAGCACTCTCAAGTATTCAGTTCACACTGCCGGTTACTACCAAAAGCAGCTTGAATTCGCCTGGGTCGGGCTGGCGCTCATGGTATTTTTCAGCCGCATGCCCTACAAAATCTTGACCAACAAATGGACCGTGCCGATTATGTACGTCGTCAATTTGATTCTTTTGGTCGCGGTTATGGTCAAGGGGCACTCGGCGCAAGGTGCCCAGCGTTGGCTGGCTTTGGGTCCAATTACCCTGCAGCCGTCTGAAATCGCCAAACTTGTCGTCATCTTTACTCTATCCGCCTGGATGAGCACGCGTCCGATTCGCTCTTTCTTCGACATCTTCAAGGTCCTGGCTATCATCCTTCCGCCTGCAGTGCTGGTTTTCAAACAGCCTGACCTTGGTACTTCGCTCACTTTCGGCGCTGTTTTCTTCGGCATGACGTTCTGGGCAGGCGCCACCATATGTGATGTCCTGGCGCTGACCTCCCCGCTGATCAGTTTGATTCTCAACGCCGTCAATCCAACCTGGTGGCTTTATTTCATCGGCGTTCTTGGTGTCGTACTCCTGCTTTTCTGGCGAACCTCCAACTGGAACTTCTGGATTCGCTTGCTGATGGTCTTGATCATTTGCGGCGGCAATTATGCAGCCGGCGAAATGCGCCCACACATGTGGGGACTTTTGAAAGAGTATCAACAGAAGCGTCTGACCAGTTTCGTCAATCCTTATGATGACCCGCGCGGCTCCGGATATCACATCCTGCAAAGTCTCATCGCCATTGGTTCAGGCGGTCCTGAAGGCGCCGGTCTGGGCAAAGGCAATCAAAGTCAGGGCGCGTTCATTCCTGAGCGGCATACTGACTTTATTTTCGCGGTTGTAGGCGAAGAATGGGGATTCAAATTCACAGCCCTCGTCGTTCTCGCATACGCCTGCATTTGCATTCGCGCTCTGATGATCGCCCACCAAGCTCGAGGAGAACCGGCGGGCAGTCTCATGGCACTTGGGCTCATGTGCATGTTTCTTTTCCACGTTTTTCTCAATATCGGCATGGTCATTGGCATTATGCCAGTCGCCGGTGTGCCTTTGCCCTTTCTCAGCTATGGGGGCACGGCTCTCTTGGTGGACATGTCTTCGATCGGATTTCTCCTATCGATAAAACGTCTGAATCCACCGGAACGCAAGGAAGAGTGGACGGTTTAGCGCAACCTTTCATTTCATTGATTGTTGAATACTGCATACTCGACCGGGTAAAAAACAATTGGAGGAGGTCGAAACGCCCTCTGACATTGCCGGCTTGGGGAGTGCTTTCTGAATGAAGAAGCTACAGGCGAAACTCTTGGTTTTCCTTGTCTTGGTTCTCTTTTCGGGATTTGCCCGGCAAGCTGCGATGGCGGGTGAAGAGTATACGCAAGGAGTGAAACTGCTAGGGCAAAAGCGCTTTGACGAAGCTACAAAACTGCTCAAGAAGGCTGTCACAAACGAACCCAATAATTCAAATGCCTTGTACTACCTGGCTGTCGGGCAGCACTACCAGGGGAAAACGGCCGATGCGCTCGTCAATTACCAACTGATTCTCAAAAAATTTCCGGGCACTGATGCTGCCAATCGTGCCGCTCAGGTTGTCGGGTCAATACGATTGGCTCCTGGCACTACAGACGCCCAATGGTATCCAAAAGCGGCAACTGCAGGCGCGGGCACAAGCACACAGAATTCCGTAAGAACATACGCAGGCGCTGGTTCAAGCTCGTCTGTGCGCAGCTATTCGAGTTCCAACCTGCCTGACCAGGCGACTATTTTCTTTGAAAAGGGAGACGCCGAGCTGAAAGTAGACTGCTATATCAACAATCGCCCAATCAAAATGGTCTTCGACACCGGAGCCACGGGCATTGTCGTCGGCAAAAACCAGCTTCAGGAAATGGGCATCAGACCACCGGAGGGCGAGCCTACTGGGCAATCGGGCGGCTCGTCTAATGCCAGTTTGCAGTCCTACTGGCTGATGCCTGCAGATGTGAAAGTCGGGACAATACAGCGACAAAACTTCCCCGTTAAGGTGCTCTCGTACAATTCGGCACCGCCTTTGCTTGGACAATCGTTTATCCAAGACTTCGATTATTCGATTGACCGCAATGCCGGTGCCATCAGACTGAGGAAGAAAGGCAGCAGTAGCTCCGGCTCGGCGGGCACCGGCTACACCGTCCCTTTCACCTGGGAAGGTCCGAAGATGGTCGTCAACGTTGAAGTCAACGGGCGTCCGTATCCAATGTATTTCGACACCGGCAACTCTGCCTCAGCAATCAGCATGGGAATGAACGACGTGAAAGCGCTCAATCTCTCGACAGACGAAGGCGAAGCTGTCTCACATACCGGCGTAACGGGAAGCGGAAGCGGACTGAAGTTCAAGGTCAAACGCATCAAAATGGGACCAATAGAAAAGTACAACTGCGATGTCACAGCCAACTACAGTTCGCTTGGAAAACCGCTTGTCGGTCAGGATTTATACGAAGGTTATGAATACACGGTCGACAACGACCGAATGGTCATCCATTTCATCAGACGATAGCGAGGACGGACCGGGGCATCCCGCTCCAAGCCAGGTTTAAAAGACCGTAAACGCCAACCAGGCTTGTTTTTCAGTCTCCAGTTGTCGACAACCCTAAAATCGGCAACAAACCAACAACGATTCGGCAACATTGCGGCAACATTGGATGGCTAGTATAAGCCACAACAGAGCACGGCGCGATTCAAAGCCCGGGCTGCTGTCGTTTATTGTTCAAACGAACGAGGTTTGCTCATGGCACAACAAGAATCTGATGGCGGAAACACAAGCCGAAAGAAAGACAATGCACAAATAGCTCAAATCCGAGAAGGAAGTGTTGCGGGCCTCGATTCACCGGAATCGGAATACGAAGTTAACGGCATCATTGAGGCTATTCAGGACACATGGAGTGGACAGAATAAGCCCCTCTTCACAGACAGACAGAAGTCACTGAAGGAATTGTTTGAGATATACGATCGCTCACTTGAACACGAGAAGATGTATTCACAGTCACTTGAGTCAATTAAAGAATTCAATTTGCTGTCTGAAATGAGAAGCAAAATATTCGTAGCTGACGAAAATAGAGATGGAAACTTAAGTAGAAAGGAATTGAAGAGGGAAATTGATGACCTCAGTGAGAATTCCTATAGAACAGGTGATGCCGAAAATTATGTGCTGCAGAACTTCGCCAAGATATCTGGAGGAAGTGACACAACGACAGCAAAAGATCTGGAGCGCGCAGCGTTAAGTTCATTAACCCGCGCAATCCAAGCAGCCAGCAAGTCCTCAGTGGGACCCGAATTGCGCAGCGCTATTGTTGAATGGGAAGGCAATATTTTCCACAATCCAGAGGATGCGAAAAAAGCTCAAGATACATTGAATAAGGCTCTAGAAGGGACCGGCATAAAGGCAAACATTGAAATCTCGAAATTCAAAAATTACCTTGATGAAGAAGTTCCTCTGTCAACATTCACCTTGACTCACAATGGAAAAACACTCGATCAATTCTCATACATGAGTGGAATAGATGCGTACAGATCCCTCATTGATGGGCAATCGCACAGGGCTCGAGAAATCTTTGACACTGCCGATCCAACCAAAATGTACAGCCCTGAGATGACTAAACAACTGCAAGAAACAAAGGCTTTGCGAGAGCTCTTTGACTTCGCAGAGATCAAAGACGGAAACATTACGTTTAAAGATGCCGAAAACACGAAAGACGAAACAAACGGGCAAAGGTATGCTCGCAAGTACCTTCAAAACAACTTTGCAAAACTGGCAGTGATGGACGGAGATCCTGGTTCTGTTTCACGAGAAGACTTAAGAAACGCAATGATTGATTCGTTGGCAGCTTTGTCTGCCAGTTCGGTCGCGCGATACGGCTTGAAAACGTCATCGCTAGTCGAAGACATGCTGCGCACCGCATTGTTGGACCGCTTTGTCGGAGCAAGCAGGAAATTCGAGGACACTTTGAACGCAGCTTTGCAAAAGAAAGGTTATAGAGCTGAAATATCCGCTCGTGAGTTGAACCGAGTAAGGGATTACCCATATCTCGAAAGGCGAGAGGATTCAACGTTCTTGCGCAATATCTCCATCTACAAAGAAAACGATCCCGCTAACAAGAAAGACATTGGGATAATGATTCGTCCTCAATCCTCCCGCGACAGAATCAATCGTACGAAGCCAGTTCCTTTTATGCGTTAAGTGAGGTGACCACATGCCTGAGAAAGAAGTAGAAGTTTATGCAGCAGACAAAGCAAAACGCGAAGAAACAGCTATTGAGGATGACAATAAAGGTACGGCTGAAGGAAATCCTGCCAGCAATATTCACGATGAAGGTTGGAAGATTGACATACTATTCGAGGCAAAAAGCCAGTTTCAACATCTCGACAGATCTGGCGACTCACGAATTTCCAGGGAAGAGTTGAGACTTGCAATACCTAATCAACTCAGGCTGCAATCAAATTCCCCTGAAACACATTTACTGGAGAACTTCGCCAATCTCTCCGGAGGTAGCGGCTCGATTACAAAGACAGATGTTGACCGCGCCATTTTAGGCACTCTAACTGCGACGCTTGAGCATTCTCCAGTCGGCTCCAGACTCAACTTTGAAGCTCGCAGTGGAATCACACGATGGGCTGATTCTACAAATCACCGAAGAACAATCGACCTGCAAAACGAATTTAACGCCGCACTTTCAGGAAGTGGTAAACAGATAAGAATTGAGAAAATGAAATTCCTAAATCATCTTATCGAATATGTGCCTGCAACCAGGTTCACTCTGATGGAAGGAAATACAGTTGTGGACAGATTTTCCTCCATTTCAACAAGCAATGCTCTGCATTCACTGGTAATAGGGCAATCTACAAAAGGTGGGAGCACTATCTTCGAAAATCACATACCGAACAATAAAGAAGACTTTGAAATAAAGGAAAATCTGGTTGAAATTAGAGCATTACAGCATTTAATGCATGATCCAATTATTCAGAAGGATGGCGAAATCACTCTCGATGCCATGACTAAATACCAAAGTAGTTCGCAGGAGCAGAAATACTCGCAGTTTTTTCTTCAGTACAATTTTGGCAAACTCGCCGTGAAAACAGGATACCCAGCCAGCGTATCCAAAGAAGATCTTCGCAAAGAGATGGAAGAGTCTGTAAGCAAACTGATTGCCAAGTCACTTTCACGAAGCAAGAAGGAGAGTGATGATTTGATTGACAGATTCATCAAGACTTCGTTGCAAGACGAATATCTTGGAGTTTCAGGCACTTTCTTGAATACGTTGAACGCAGCGATAGAAAAACAAGGTTGCAGTGCTACACTCTCGCCAAAAGTAGGCGATATGAAGACAGTTACAGGTGAGCATATAAGATCATTGTCGATCATCAGCAAATCAGATCCACAAACAAGTAAAGTAATCAACTTTCTTACGAAAGATCCTAGCTTGGCTTACAAAGGTTACGAAAGAACAACGAGTCCGTTTGGAAGTTTGTGAATCCAGTAGCTATTTGCTATTCGCTCTTCGCGCCCGCCGACATGTGTTCTCTCAAGCGAGCAAATGGATCACCTTTGGTCACAACCGTTGGAGTTGCCGCTGATCTTGAATTTGATCTCGAACCTTGTCTTGACACCGGCCGAAGTGCAGCTTTTGTATCGCGCCTGAACGAGGGAGCAACATTCACGTTTTTTGCGCGCACAGTCGGAGCGACTTTTGCAATGGACTCCGGCTTGCGTACATGTTGAGCCTTTCCTCCGGGATACTTTGATGTTGAATCGAGAGATCCAACAGAGTCACCGGTATGCGCTGTGCTTTTAGACGAAGATGGCGACAAATCATCAGCAGAACGATCTGAAGTTTGTGACGCAGCTTGCTTTTCAGTAAGTGTTTGCGTTAAGAATAGTCCTCCGATGATTAAAACCAAAATCACAACTACTGCAGCAAGAACCACCTTCATGGAGTTACTTGATGGCTCGGATTTCCTATCGCCGGAAATCTTAGATTGATCTCCGTGCAATTTGCTCACGGACTTAATTTCACTTGAAGAGACAATTTGACCCGACGCTGAAAGCAAATTCTCAAGCGCCATCTGCAACTCCGCTACTGACTGAAAACGATCTTCAGGTTTCTTCTCGAGACATTTGAACACTATCTGTTCCATCTCGTGAGGAACTTTGACATCGGGGTTTGTCACCACCAACGGTGCAGGTTTCTCATTAACGTGCTTGCTCAGCAATTCGTACAACCCGGCGCCATGGAATGGATCTTTTCCTGAAAGAAGTTCATACATGACACAACCGAGCGAGTATATATCGGAGCGTTGGTCAGCTGTATTATTACCCTTCACCTGCTCAGGACTGGCGTAAGGAGGACTTCCCCAAAACTCCCCGGACTGAGTGATTTTGCGCGTGTTTTCTCCAATTAAGGCGAGGCCGAAATCAAGTACTTTGACAAAGTCGACTTCATTCTCCAGTAGCATGATGTTGCCGGGTTTTAGATCTCGGTGCACGATCTGATGCTGGTGCGCATACTTTACTGCTGCGCAAACCTGAATCATGATCTTGCGAACGCGCTCCCAGGGAAGTGCTCCAGCACGCGCCACTTCCTGCTCTAGCGTCACCCCGCGCAAAAGGTCCATCACCAGATACGGTTGGCAGTTCGGACCGTAAAGGCAATCTTGCACCGAGACAATGTGCGGATGTTCCAACTTCAAGAGCAAATCAATCTCACGAGCAAATCGTATCTTGATATTGTCTTTCGCTTGAACCTGGAAATTAAGCGTTTTCAGCGCGAACAGCTTGTTTACGTTATTAAGCCGTGCTTTATAGACAATGCTCATACCGCCAGAGCCGATTGCTTCAAGCAGTTCGTAGCGTCCATCGAGCAAGTAACCAATCATCGGATCGACGGCGTCGACTGTTGTCTCAGAAGAAGATATAAACGCAGCCTGAGAATCCGCGTCAGAAAGCCTGTGAGTGTTACCCTCAGCCGACGAACTTATCTTACCGTCCTCCTGATCCATATCTTCTATTGGTTCTGTTGAAGAAACCTGTTCTCTGTTGTGGGCGCTACCATTTGGACGGGCACATACTTCTCATTTCAGATTCAATTCTAGTCAATGATGCAATTGCTGCCTCTGGAGAAGAGCTGCATTGTCTCTCAGCGCTAGAAATTCGCGAATAGAATTCGCCGCAAGAGACGCCCGAATTCTGCATTTGCTGCAGATGTGACCGCAAGCAAGCGACCTTTTCTTGAATCATCTTCTGCTTGTTAGCATCATTGAAGTTATTACCCGGCTTCCAACCTTGTTGAGGGCCTGCTGCAACAACGGGCGTCGAGCCCTGTTGTCCCTTTACTCCGCGTCCGGCACTGGTTCGTTTCGCCTGATCGCGCAGGCTTTCCTGGGTGCTTATCTTGCTACTCAATTCGCTGATCAGCGCCGAAGCCTCTTTGGCTTTTCCAGCTTTGCTCAGATCTTCTATCTCGTCAAATAGTTTTTGAAACGGCTTTATTCCGGTCCCACCTTGCTTTAGGGCTTCAATACGCGACCGGAGCACCATCCGCTTCTCTTTCAAAGGTCCAGGAGCGACAGAAGTCTTATCACTATCTGCGCCTTCTGTGGATTCTGTGGTCAAGTCGAGCGAAGCGAGTAACTGTTTCTCGGTTATCGTGCCATTGGCGAATGCATGTATGTCACCGGCGCCTACAACGACTCGGCTTACCGAACTGTCTCCATCGAGAGTGTAGATGACTTTCACGGACGCCAACTGCTTTGGCTGCGCGTCCATCAGAGCTTTTGCCATGAGCACGGCCTTTATCTTGCAGTCATCGTCGAGCATTTTGGCCGAACGCTTAGTAATTACAGTCACTTCCTGGTCCGAATGCAACACATCCAGCCTGCTAGTCGGGCTAACAACCTTCGCTTCACGTAGTAAGAGGACCATTTCGCTGGTGGACAAGGGCGCAGCCTGCGCCGGGAAAGCCAACAGTCCGGCAATTGTCGCCAATAAGACAAAGTTCAGACGTAGTTTCAGCATTTCTGCCAACCTCAAGGGATCATCTAATGTTTTACCCGTTGGAAGCCGAAAGGTACTGCCCGCACGAAAACTTCACGCTCACTTCATACAAGACAACAGTCGGCAAAGTGATCGCATACCTCCAATTCTCGGAAACATGCCGCCCTAGAATGAGTCTGTAGTCACAGTGGTGGAGCCCAACCGGATCGACCGCTAGTTTTTGCGTACCCAATTAGCTACATCGGATTCGGCGGAACCGCTATGAAACTCAATCGCTGGCTCGTTTATCAGAAAGAACGCTTCCCTCTGGTTCAGTACGGAGCAATCGTGGCGGCGTTTTCGTACTCAGCGCTTTGTGTTTCCAGAATGATGCGACGTGTCGAAGGTCTGCCGGACATGCAAGCTTTTCTGGCAGCCTATGTTTGCTCACTGATCCTCTTCTTTCAGCTTCGGGTCGCCGACGAGTTCAAAGATCATGAGGACGACTGCCGCTACCAACCGGAGCGTCCGGTGCCACGCGGTCTAATCGAGCTGAAGGAACTTGCAACACTGGGAGTACTCGGTGCTGCAGTTCAATTATCACTAGCCTACACCTATCAACCAAGTCTGCTTCTCCCGCTCGCATTGACATGGCTCTACTTCGCGCTCATGAGCGTAGAGTTCTTTGTCGGAGATTGGCTCAAGAAAAAACCGTTCACCTACTTGTGGACACACATGCTCATATTGCTTTTCGTCGACATTTTTGTCACAGCATTCGATTGGATGAAAGGCACCACAATTCCACCATCAGGTTTGTGGCTTTTCCTCGCCGTAAGTTTCTGCAACGGCGTAATCATAGAAATCGGGCGCAAAATCAAATCAGCGGAAGAAGAGAAACCCGGTGTCACCAGTTACACAGCTGCATGGGGTCGCCGGCCAGCCGTCTTCGCCTGGCTCGCAGCCATCGCCGCGTCAGGCGCTCTGGCGATCGCAACGTCCGCCAAGTTAGGTTTCGCCATACCAATCATTGCGCTTGTTTGTGTACTTTCGGCAGGCGCTGTATTTGTCGCTTTCAAGTTTGTGAATCATCCATTGACGGGAAAACCTTTCGAGAGCTTCTCGGGACTTTGGACTCTTGTTACTTACCTTGCGTTGGGAACGGTTCCCTCAATGATCTCAATGCTTGGAAAAACTCTATGAGTGCGCTTAAGGCAACGATATGAAAAACATCATTTTCGAAAACGAAAAACACAATCCTGACCTGACTGGCAACAAGGCTGCCAATCTTGCTCGTCTAAAAGCCGCAGGTTTCTCAGTACCATCCTTCGTGACGATACTGCCAAACGCTTTCAGTAACGACTCGACCTGGCAAGATCCACTTTTGGAAGACGAACTGAAAGTCGCCCACGAAAAATTCAATGTCGGCTCTGCATTACTTGCGGTGCGCTCATCTGCAATAGACGAAGATGGAGAAACAACTTCGTTTGCTGGTCAATTGGATACCTTTCTGAACGTCAGCAGTGAATGGGTTATCACCGCCGCAAGATCTGTTTGGCTATCGGGAACAACTGATCGCCTCCAAGCCTATTGCGACAGCATGGGCATCTCGAAGAAAAGCGAAGGTCCAGCGATCATTGTTCAAAAAATGGTCAATGCAAAAGTCGCAGGTGTTGCATTCAGCGCAGATCCAATTAGCGGAGACAGAAATACTGTAGTCATCAATGCAGTTGGTGGTTTGGCCGATAAGCTCGTCTCTGGTGAAGTCGAGGGCGAATTGATTTACGTCATCGCCGGCCGTGTCGTGAAACGAAGTGAATCTAAGCAAAATGAACTGAGACAGGATGAATCGGTCGAAAATCGTTTATGCGGAACAAGCAGAGTTCTGAGCGATACCGTTGCAATGGAAATCGCTCATCTCGCCAGAAAGATTGAAACATTGTTCGGCTGTCCCCAAGACATCGAATGGGCGCACGATGGAAATCAACTGTTCATTCTCCAAGCTCGTCCGATTACGACTCTTCCGGAGCAGCAAGGAGAAATCCAAGGTGACCTGAGAATCTGGGACAACAGCAATATTTCCGAAAGCTATCAAGGCGTCACGACTCCGCTCACATTCAGTTTCGCTGCAAAAGCATATGAACACGTCTACATTCATTTCTGCCGCTTGATGGGAGTGTCGGAGAAACGCATCAACGCAAACCGACAGATCTTTCCCCGAATGCTCGGATTCATTCGCGGACGCATCTATTACAACTTGGTCAATTGGTACCGACTGCTCGCGCTTCTGCCTGGCTTCCAAGTAAATCGCCAATTCATGGAGCAAATGATGGGCGTCAAGGAAGAAATGCCGGCGGAAATCATTGAGAAAGTCATTGAGGACAACAAGGTTCCTACCTTACAAGCGTATGCAAACTTCAGCACGTCGCTCATTGCAATGTTAATCAGATTTGCCAATCTTCGCCGCGAGATTGCAAACTTCCAAAACCATTTCAACCAGACCCTCGAAGGCGTTCCGAAAGATCTATCCAAGCTTAATGCTGATCAGTTAGCAAAACTCTATCGCGGCTTGGAAGGAAAACTCCTACCGTCATGGGACGCACCACTCGTCAACGACTTCTTTGCGATGATCTTCTTCGGTCTTCTAAGTTCGCTCAGCAAGACGTGGTTTCCATCGCAAACATTCTCGCATCATGAACTGCTCGTTCACTCCGGCGGCATAATTAGCGCAGAGCCAGCGCGCCTCATAATCGAGATGGCGGCAATCGCGCGTGAAGATCAGGAGCTTCGGCAAGCTCTCACAGCAGGAAGTCTTGCTCAAATTGAGAAACAGCTGAAGCAGAACGTTAAATTCGAAAGTGCATTTAGAAACTACCTGGACCGATTTGGAGACCGTTGCTTCAACGAATTGAAATTAGAAAGCCCAACTCTCAACGACAACCCATTGCCTTTGTTGAAAAATATCGGTGCGATGGCATCGGTTACAAGCGTTGGAATTGTCGCAGAATCTCTTAAAACTGCTGAGACTTCAGACAAAACTGAAACGTCAAAGATTGTGACCTCGGAAAAAACATCTTCAGCAGATCCGAGAGCCGAGGTATCGAAGTTGCCCTTTGTGAAACGCTTGGTCTTCAACTTTGTCGCGAATCAAGCAATCGAGCGCATTCGCTGGCGTGAAAACCTTCGTTTCGAACGCACCCGCCTCTTCGGGTTGGTCAGACGCATTTTTCTCCAGTTTGGAACACAGCTTCAACAGCAAAGCGTTCTACAAAACAAGAACGACATCTTCTATTTAGAAGTAGAGGAAGTTCTCAACTTCATCGAAGGAAAAAGCACAACAATCAATCTTGCTGCACTAGCCGAACTTCGAAAGAGAGAATCGGAAGAGTTTCAAAATCAACTTCCTCCACCCAACCGCATCGTCTCCAGGAATGCAGTTGCCGTAGGGGCGATGCCATGCATCGCCCGGCCAGAAACTTCTAACACAATTCGTGAATCAACAACAAACAATGTGGCCAACAGTCTGAGCGGTCTAGGCTGCTCACCAGGAGTTGTACGAGGACGTGTTCGTGTCGTGCGCGATCCGGCTACCGCAAAACCCCTCGAAAATGAAATTCTCATTGCTGAAAGAACAGATCCGGGTTGGATAGTTCTCTTCACTCAAGCAAAGGGAATCATCGTTGAATACGGAAGCTTGCTCTCGCACACTGCAATCGTCTCGAGAGAACTTGGTATACCGGCGATCGTCTCAGCAAGCGGTGTTATGAACTGGCTGTCTGACGGTGACGTCATCGAGTTTGATGGCAAGACTGGAGCGATCACAAAGCTTTCAAAATTCACTGAGACTGAAAACGCACAACTGCAGACATCGGAAATTTCAGCTCCGCCCAATGCCGAAAATGCCGCCCAAAATTTGGAACATGCTACCAGCGCTAACGTCGTGAGTCTCATTGATTCCACGAGTCTCTGCAGAGAGGCGAGCTAGGAGGGGCGTAGATGAAAAACTTTGACTCCACCCTTACTTTGAAAAACAGACCAGAACTTCGTTTCTCTGAAATCGAAAGTCACGCCGATTTTTCACGCATCCGCTACGCACAGTGCTGGGAAGATGCCGACATCTTGCTAAAGGCACTTGGTGTAAAAGCAGGCGATGTCTGCCTCTCGGTAGCATCAGCAGGAGACAACAGCTTATCGCTTTTGTCTGCGAATCCGGCAAAGGTAATTGCAGTAGATTTCAATCGTCAGCAAATTGCCTGTCTCGAACTAAAAGCGCGAGCAATCAAGTTTCTCTCCTACGAAGAGTTGCTTTGTCTCGTCGGCATTCGTGCCGGAGACAGATTGAGTCTTTATGCAAAGCTTCGTCCACACCTGAGCGAAAAGACAAGAAACTTTTTCGATGTGCAAAAACTCGATCTTTCTCGTGGCATCGGACACGCAGGTAAGTTCGAAAAGTACTTCGAGATCTTTCGCAATGCTGCGTTGCCATTTGTGCACAGCAAAGAAACTTGTGATGCACTGCTCATCAAGCGGGACAGCGAAGAGCGCAGACGATTCTTTGATGAACAATGGAACACACCCAAATGGCGAACGCTGTTTCGCATGTTTTTCTCTCGCAAAGTCATGGGCTTGCTGGGCCGCGATCCAGCCTTTTTCCAATATGTTCAAACTGATGTTGCGCAAGCAATATTGGATAGAACGGAATACGCACTCACCGCTCTCGACCCATCCGAAAACCCGTACATGCAATGGATTTTGAAGGGCACTTACGTGTCGGCTCTACCGCATTACTTGCGCAGAGAAAACTACGAGAAGATCAAAGCAAATATTGACAAACTCGAACTGCACGTCGGTTCAATCGAATCGGTGCTTGAGGATCTTCCCCCAGGCACGGTAGACAAATTCAACCTCAGTGACATCTTCGAATATATGTCGATGGACAACTATCACAAGTTGCTCAGTTCGCTTGTTCTTGCAGGACGCACTGGTGGCAGGCTGGTTTACTGGAACATGCTTGCGCCGCGCAGTCGTCCCGAAAAGATGGCACCAGTGCTGACACCGCACAACGAGTTGGCAGAACAGCTGCATAAAGAAGACAAAGCGTTCTTCTACAGTAAGTTGGTCATCGAGGAGATAACGTGTTAGGAGCATTTCCTAATCCGATTCTCGGCGTCAGCCTGGTGATGGGAATTCTCGCGACAGCGATGAGCGTGCTGTCCTACATCAAGAAAAAAACCGGTTGCGAACCGGAAATAATTCGTAAGGCACTGCACGTGCTGATGGGGCTAGTTACGCTTAGCTTCCCATATCTCTTCGAGGAATCATGGCCCGTGGCGGTACTTTCAATCGCCACGGCTGTGATTTTATCGTTTGTCGGCAAGCTTAGAATGCTGAATTCCTGGGGTTGCGTTCTCAAGGCAGATGGCAGGCAGTCCTACGGTCACATTTGTTTCCCGCTCGCAATTGGCATTCTCTTCACACTGACATTCGAGCAGCCGCTCTTCTTCTGCATTCCTGTCTTAATTCTCACGCTGGCTGACGCAGCTTCAGCGCTCGTCGGAATCAAGTATGGAACGCATAAATATACAACCGTAGATGGTGCCAAAAGCACAGAGGGCTCGCTGGCGTTTTTCACATTCGCGCTGCTCGGCACTCTCATTCCGCTCGATTTGTTCACCTCAATGCCTGCTGACAAAACCCTCTTCATTTCACTCATCATGGGCATTCTCGCCATGCTGTTTGAAGGCATTGCCTGGCGCGGATTCGACAATCTGGCAATTCCGCTCGGCGCCCTTTTGGTTTTGCACACTCATATAGATGTTCCGGTAGAAACCCTCGCCACCAGACTTATTGTCCTTGCCGTCATCCTTTCATTCTCCATCGCATGGCGGCACAAAACCACGCTGACAGGCAGCGC
>JYMV01050151.1_pt1 | contig 20319 bp, 17 predicted proteins | sample 338911 | NCBI WGS metagenome assembly JYMV01 (sample SAMN03354496, study PRJNA234377) | hydrothermal vent metagenome | biome: Deep sea; feature: Hydrothermal plumes at the Eastern Lau Spreading Center, Western Pacific Ocean; material: Seawater | place: Tonga | collected 2009 | depth 2000 m m
TTCCTGAAAACCGTCTTGGTAAACCAACATTCCCACTGTAGTCTACTGGGCTCATGAGATTGATCTCATCTCCCACATCTACATTTAGTCTCCTAGCCAATACTTGACCAATGTACACAGATCGATCATCTGGTTTTTGAGATGAAACATCAATCTTGATTCTATAAAAATTATTGAACTGATTTATTGGAATCGCTTTCAATGAAACCAAGCGCTGTTCCTGGTTTGTTGATGATACCAACCCTTTTCTTTCCTGAAAGGGCAGGGCATCTGCTACATATTGATCCTGCAGTACATGATCCAGTATGCTTGACAAATTCAAATTGTTATCCACTGTTGTTATTCTTAAATCACCTTCAAAACCAATTACTCTTTTTGTTACGCGCTCTTCAAAACCATTCAATACAGCTAGTGAAATAATCAGCGCAAACGATCCAGCAGCAAGGCCAATAATGGAAATCCAGCCTGTTAATTGACTCGGGCCCGCTCCTTTTCCGCCCAGCATAAATCGGCGCGCGATGGTAAAAGCAAATTTCATTCGTACCTCAATGCGATGGCCGGTTCAATGGATGATGCTCTATGCGTTGGCCACAGCGCCGCTAAAATGGAACTGATAAAACCGCAGAGGACAATGATGGCGATCATGGTCCAGTCAAAAAGGATGGGGACAAAGCTCATGAAATAGATGTCTTCGGGGATAGAAAGGGGTTTAAACCAGATCTGAATCGCGGCAAGTATCAGCGCTAATCCTAATCCTGCCAGTGAGCCCATGACGCCAATATAAATGCCTTTGATAAGAAAAATTCTGCGAATGGTTTTCTTGTCCATTCCCATGGAAATGAGCGTGCCAATAGAGCGTATTTTTTCCAAAACGATCATGGTGAGGGCCGAAACAATATTGACCACGCCCACCAAGGCGATCATACCGAATATGATGAGAATGGGCCATTTCTGGAGGTTCAGCCAGTTAAAGAGCGTGCGGTGTTTTTCCTGCCAGGTAATGGCATAGTGGGGATAACCCAGCGCATCCTCAATTCTTGCTGCTAAAAACTCTGCCCTTTTACCATTATTGATGCTGATAGTATAACCAGACACTTTATCATCATATTGAAATAAAGATTGGGCATCCTTGATGGGCATATAGACCACAGTCTTGTCATATTCCTGCAATCCCGATTTAAAAAGACCACTTACCACTGCCTGCTTCATGCGCTGGCCGGATGAAAGGGTCACCATGGATTTCATGTCGACTAAAACGAGCTTATCTCCCACTTTTATTTTGAGGGCACTGGCCAGATCGCTGCCGATGACAATACTGCCCTCATTCAAACTGGCAGATCCTTTGCGCATCATTTGATTGATACTTTTTGGCAATGCATTTTCACCATGGCCAATGATCAGAATTCCTTCAGCCGAACGCCCTTTGCGGACCATGGCTGCTTCCTGTATATAAGCTACAGTAGAAAAGGATGAATTGCTTGCAGTTAGAATACTATCGAGTTTGGTTTGAAATGGAACCACCGGTTTAAATAAGAAATGCTGAACGCGAATATGCCCATCAAACCCGGCGATTTTCCTGGAAATGGTATCCTCAAAACCATTGAGAACGGATGCGGTAAGAATGAGTGCACATATACCCAGCCCCAATCCGATCATGGCTGCCAAGCTGGCAAAAGAGGTAAAACTGCCCTGGTGCTTAAAACCTAAATGTCGAAAGGCAATGCGGAATGCTATCTTCATTCATCGACAGTCCGCATGGCAGGAAAGAGAATTACATCTTTGATGGTGTGCTGCTCTGTAAGAAGCATTGTGAGTCGGTCAATACCAAGCCCCACACCTCCAGTAGGCGGCATACCGCATTCCATCGCCTGGATAAAATTCTCATCCACAAGCTGGGCTACTTCGTCACCCTGCTCTCGCAATTGAGCCTGAGCTTCAAGGCGTTCCCGCTGATCAACCGGATCATTCAATTCTGTGAAAGAATTGGCGAATTCCGCACCACCGATAAATAATTCAAAGCGTTCCACCAGGTTGGGGTCTCCACTACGGTGTGCTTTGGCCAGCGGTGAAATGGCTTTGGGGTAATCAATTACAAATGTGGGCTGAAGCAGATTAGGAATCACCAGTGCGTCCAGCAGTGCATCGAGCATTTGGCCGTAGTTGGCATTGTTTTCCACATCAATATTGTGCGACTTACACAGTTTTTTCATTTTGTCATTGGTCGCAGAACCCAGATCCTGTCCCGTAGCTTCTTTCAATAATTTCAGAATGGGCTTGCGCGCAAAAGACTTGGACAGGTCGATCCCATTACCATGCCAAGTGACATGTGTGGCATCCACCGCTTCAGCAGTTTTGCGAAGCATATCTTCCACTATTTTCATATTGTCTTCGTAATCTGCGTAAGCCCAATAAAATTCCAGCATGGTGAATTCCGGGTTATGAATCTTATCCATACCCTCGTTGCGGAAATCCTTTGAAATCTCATAGACACGGTCAATACCACCAACAATCAGTCGCTTAAGGTATAATTCATCAGCGATGCGCAGATAAAGCTGCTGGTCCAGTGCATTATGATGGGTGGAAAAGGGACGGGCATTTGCTCCGCCGTAAAGGGGTTGTAATATGGGTGTTTCCACTTCCAGAAAATTCATTTCATCCAGATATTGACGTATAGTTGCAATAATCTTGGCACGTTTTACAAAAACATCTTTTACATCGGGATTGACTATTAGATCAAGATGACGGTTCCGATAACGGAGTTCCTTATCTTCAAAGGCATCGAATGTTTCGCCGTCTTTTTCTTTCACAACCGGCAGCGGACGAATGCTTTTAGCTAAAACCGTGAATTCTTTGGCATGGATGGACTTTTCCCCTGACTTTGTAGTAAAAGGATAGCCCCTAACACCAACGATATCGCCAATATCCATGAGTTTAAAATTCGCGTATGCGTCTTCATCCACTTCGTCCCCTTTGATGTACACCTGAATGCGTCCGTCCATATCCTGGATATGAAAAAAGGATGCTTTACCCATCTTGCGCAGTGCCATGATGCGGCCGGCAACGGTGACATCTTTTTCTTCTAAATCATCGTAGTTTTCAAGGATCTCACCGCTGGTATGTGTGGGTTTATAATTATAAGGATAGGGATTCACGCCTCGCTCACGGAGAGTGTCCAGCTTTTCTTTACGGAAGCGAATAATTTCGTTTAAACTTTTGTGCTCGTCTGACATGGTTTTATTTACAAATTGAAGAAGGTGAATTTAAATATATAGCTTACAGTGCCTAAATGATTCTTTATTTATTACTCTCCCCAAACGACTATTTACAAGAGAGGAACCGGATAAGTTGCAATATTCATATGTAAGGACAACCATTTAGCGTAATTTTTGTCGACATATGGAACAACAAGATATTCTGTTTGTTGTAACAACACATTTCATTTGGTAAGAGGAAAATTTCATGTTTAAAAAATCACTTTTTGCAGGCATTTATGTAGCCATTTTTATAATTGGCTGTAACCTAAAAGCCGCTACCCCATTCACTATCGAATATGAAAAATATACACTGGATAATGGTTTAACTGTTATTCTACACACGGATAAATCAGATCCAATCATTGGTGTAGCGATTCAATATCACGTTGGTTCCAATCGCGAAACGCCAGGCCGAACCGGTTTCGCCCACTTGTTTGAACATATGCTGTTTCAGGAATCTCAACACGTTGGCCAGGACCAATTCTTCAAAAAAATTCAAAATGTCGGCGGGACGCTCAATGGCGGCACCAATAAAGATGGTACAGTTTATTATGAGGTTGTCCCCAAAAATGCATTAGAGACCGTCTTATGGATGGAATCTGACCGTATGGGATGGCTCCTTTCTACCGTGACGCAACCTGCTTTTGAGAACCAGCAGGAAGTGGTTCAAAATGAAAAACGCCAACGAGTGGATAATCGCCCCTATGGACACAACAATTATGTGATCATTAAAAACCTATATCCCGAAGATCACCCCTACAATTGGACAACTATCGGAGAATTAGAAGACCTGCAAAACGCAACATTAAAAGATGTGCGTGATTTTTACGAAAAATGGTACGGCCCAAACAATGCCACCATGGTGATCGCTGGGGATATCAATAAAAGGAACGTGAAAAAATTGGTTGAAAAATATTTCGGCGAAATCAAATCTAGTCCCGATAATGGTGACCCGGAACCTATACCGGTGAAACTCGCAGAAACCAAAAAAGTATACCACGAAGATAATTTCGCCAGCTCACCACGCTTAACTATGGTGTTTCCAACTGTGGATCATAAACACGCTGATGCATCTGCCCTTGAATTATTGAGTCAACTGTTAAGTGATGGGAAAAAAGCGCCGCTGTATAAAGTCATTGTGGAAGAAAAGAAACTGGCCCCCAATCTATATTCATACAGCGGCACACAGGAAATTGCCGGAACATTCAATGTTGTTGTTAATGCATTTCCAACCACGAGCCTGACAGATGTAGAAGCGGCAGTTCATGAAGCATTTGCCCGCTTTGAAAGTGATGGCTTCACAGCAGAAGACTTAGAACGACTAAAAGCCAAATATGAAACCGGTTTCTATCAGGGAATTTCCTCTGTGTTGGGAAAAGGGTTTCAGCTGGCATACTACAACGAGTTTTATGGATCTCCGGATGCAATTGCCGAAGAATTGCAAAAAGTCCTCGATGTCAATATGAGTGATGTTAAACGTGTGTATGAAAAATATGTTAAAGGCCAGAATTATGTTATGACCAGCTTCGTACCCAAAGGTAAAGTAGACTTAGTTGCTGATGGGTCAGTTCTCTTCCCAATAAAGGAAGAAAAAATCGTTGAAAATGTGGCTAAAGAAACGGGAACAGGCAGTATGGATGTGACTGAAATTCCGTCTACATTCGACCGGTCAGTTGAACCGACCACTGGACCGCAACCCCGTTTAAACCTGCCTACAATCTGGAAACATAATTACAAAAAAGGTATTTCACTCTATGGTTCGAAACATAATGAACTGCCTTTGATCAATTTCGGTATTCAAATTCATGGCGGTATGCTTTTGGATGATCCGAATAAAGTTGGTGTCGCTAATCTCGTTACTGATATGATGATGGAAGGCACAGCCAATAAAACTCCCGTTGAACTTGAAGAAGCGATAGATGCATTGGGGTCATCTATTTATATGTATACTGGTAAACAATCGATTGGAATTGAGGTCACAACCTTAAAACGGAATTTTCTTCCTACTCTTGCATTGGTTGAGGAAATCCTGTTTGAACCACGCTGGGATGAAACAGAATTTGATCGCATCAAAAGAGAGACAGCTGAATCCATAAAACGCCGGGCAGCTGTGCCTTCATCCATTGCATCAAAAGTGTATAATAAATTGATTTATGGCGATCATATCCTTGCAAATTCAACATCCGGAAGTGTTGAATCCGTTGAGTCTATCGAACTGGATGATTTGAAAAACTACTATACCGCCAATTTTTCAGCTGATTTAGTTTCAATCAGTATTGTGGGTGATTTATATCGCAATGTAGCTGTTAAAGCGTTTAAAGGATTGGTAGACAAATGGAAAGTAAATGAAGTGACTTTCACTGAATATGAAATGCCGGAACCTGATAAAATGGCAAAAGTCTATTTCGTAGATGTCCCCAATGCCAAGCAATCTGAAATCCGAATTGGATATTTGGGGTTAGCCCTGACTGATCCAGACTACTTCCCTGCTACAGTGATGAATATGAAACTGGGTGGAAATTTCAGCGGTGATGTTAATCTGGTGCTTCGTGAGGAAAAAGGGTTTACCTATGGGGCTCGTACAAGATTCAGCGGTTCAAAATTCCCCGGAAAATTCACTGCTTCTTCTGGTGTACGATCAAATACGACCGAAGAGTCTATCAATATCTTTAAAGACCTGATGACGGCCTATTGTGATCCAATTGCTGAAGAAGATCTGGATTTTACCAAAAATGTTTTGTTGAAATCTAATGCACGACGCTTTGAAACCCTGGGTGCCTTGCGCGGGATGATAAGTAATATTGCCACTTATGGCTTTCCTTTTGACTACATCAAGGACCAGGAAGAAATAGTTAGGAATATGACCGTAGAAAGCCACAACGAACTAGCACGGAAGCTTATACGTCCAAATGAAATGATTTACTTGGTTGTGGGGGATGCTGCCACACAATTGGACGGACTAAAATCACTGGGTTTCGGTGACCCAATTTTACTCGATGGGGATGGGAACCCAGTAGAATAAATTCAACCCCTCTTTTCGAGGGGTTTTTTATAATTTTATTTTTCGTATACTTTGATATTTATGAGGGAGGTTGTTCCCTCGCTGCATTCCGAAACAACAACGCCGATCCAACCCACAGCATGACGAAGAACGCATTAAGAACGAACACGCCGAACACACCCGCCGCACCCCAGGAGATAACTTGGGGCGGCCAGATAATCAGCGCAATCACTGGGACCAACATCTGAGCGAGTGCCGTCGCGAACATCGCCCGTGCCATTTCATGTGGCTGGAAGCGCACGATGATGGCACCGATGATTCCAATGGCGAGCACACCACCATACATCAGGTTGGCGTCGTTATTTTCACTCCCGATAATGCCAACAGCACCATTCACCCAGATTAGGATGAATGCGGCGGTGAGCGCAAGGCCTACAGCGGATCTGTACACGATATTGCCTACTTGTATCGCTGCCAGCTTATACGTTAGACCAGTGCCGAACAAGAGGACGCCGGCGACAATGAAATCGGCCATGTCCCAGACCACTTCATTAGTAAACTGCATCGCCAACAACGGCAACAGCAATATGAACCCTGTCGCGAGCGCAATGCGGATGGCAGCTTTGTATGTGGTATTTCCCGTCTTCAACATATCAAACCTTGCTTACGACTTGTCATCAAGATAGCGGCATGACTAGTTATTATTCTTTACATTTAAAAATTGTTCATCCCTTTCCTACTTCAACTTACTCATCAAAAACGCCCGGATGAAATTATCAAGGGCGCCATCCATGACTGCTGAAATATTTCCTGTTTCTTCCTTGGTTCTGTGGTCTTTCACCATATTGTAGGGATGGAAAACATAGGATCGAATCTGGCTCCCCCAGCCGATATCCATTTTAGAATCTTCCAATTTCTGAACATCTTCTTTTTGTTTTTCTACTTCTAATTGATAGAGACGCGCTTTTAACACTTTCATTGCCGTGGCTTTATTTTTATGCTGGGAACGTTCATTTTGACATTGTGCCACTGTTCCCGTGGGAATATGTGTTATTCGAATGGCGGAATCGGTTTTATTCACGTGCTGTCCGCCGGCACCGCTGGCGCGGTAGGTATCAATACGCAGGTCATTGGTGTCAATCTCGACTTCGATCTCCTCATCGCTGGAAGGGTAAACAAACACAGAGGCAAAGGATGTATGGCGGCGGCTGTTGGAATCAAACGGAGAAATGCGCACCAGGCGGTGGATGCCCGCTTCTGCTTTCAATAAACCGTATGCATAATCCCCTTTTACTTCAAAAGTGACATCCTTCATCCCCGCTTCATCCCCGGGCTGATAATCAATTAATTCTTTCTTAAAATCTTTCTTCTCCACCCAGCGTGTATACATACGGTAGAGCATTTCCGCCCAGTCCTGGCTTTCGGTGCCGCCGGCTCCGGGATGGATTGTCACAATGGCGTCCTGGGTGTCCTGTTCATCACCAAGTATCATTTTCAATTCCACTTTTTCGATGATTTGTGTATAAGACTTTAGTTCTTCGTTTACTTCCTCCAATTCTGCATCGCCGCTGTCGGCAAATTCTAATAGTACTTCTACATCGCCATGGCGTTTTTCCAGATCGGACCACAGGGCGAGTTCTTTTTCTATAAGGGATATTTTTTTGAGGATGGCCTGTGCGGACGAGTTGTCATTCCAGAAATCCGGGGCCCCTGACTTCTGGCGAAGTTTTTCTACTTCAGTTTCCCTGGATTCCAGGTCAAAGATGCCTCCGCAATTCGTGGTGTTTTGCTTCTGCTGATGCAAAGCGATCTTTTAAGTCTGTTAATTCCATATTTTAATTTAAGATGATTTTTCTGTTAAAAAGCAGTCGCAAGTCCAAACATAATTGCAATACCGCCTAGCAAAGCCAGCAACTGCAAAATAGAAATTTTCACATCCGTATTATGATGCAATTCAGGAATAAGATCTGAACCGGCAATATAAATAAAACCTCCGGCAGTCATGGGTAGGAAATAAAGCAAAACACCTTCCATAGACGTTCCAAGCATTAATGCCAATACGACTCCAATCACAGCCGTAAGTGCAGATGCGAAATTGAATAAGAGTGCTTTTTTTACGGTCAGGCCGCCGTGAATAAGAATACTAAAATCACCGATTTCCTGTGGAATTTCATGGAGCAGCACAGCCACGGTGGTAGCCATACCCAAAGGAATGCTCACGGCATAGGTAACACCAATCAAAATACCATCAATAAAATTGTGCATGGCATCGCCAAAAATGTTCATAGGCACAACGGGATGAACGTGATCAGCGGTGGTTTCCTGGTGGCAATGGCGCCAGCGAAAGAATTTTTCCAAAATAAAAAAGAGTATGATTCCCGCTAATACCGAACCGGAAACAACCAAGGGGTTCAAATCGGAAGCGAAGGCTTCAGGGAGTAAATGGATAAAGGCGCCACCTAGCAGGCTCCCCACGGCAAAGCTCACCAGGAAAAGTAAAATACGTTTTAAGAAAGAACGGGAAAGTGACAGCGTTGCAGCCCCGGCAAGGGATACGAGGCTGACTAACAATACACTACCCAGAGCGTACAGCCATGTCTGGCTGGTGATGGATGTCATGAATCAGTCCCCGGAAGAAATAAAGAGCTGTTCGTTCAGGAAGCGGCGCAGTTCCATCTCATCCATACCAATATTCATAAACCGGCCATTTTCCGCTACAGAAATATGCTGTTTTTCTTCCGATATAACAATGGCAATGGCGTCCGTTTCCTCCGATATCCCCAGCGCAGCACGATGGCGCGTGCCCATAGCCGGGTCCACCATGGCACTTTCTGTCAAGGGCAGGATGCACGCAGCCGCTTCAATGATCTCGTTGTGGATAATGACAGCGCCGTCATGGAGAGGTGATTTGGGATTAAAGATAGACATCAACAGCGGCGCCGAAACTTCTGCCTTGAGCTGCGTTCCTGCTTCCTTGTAAATACGCATACCCGTTTCCCGCTGTATAATGATGAGGGCACCCCATTTATTTTCAATTAATTGATTGATGGCGATTACCATTTCTTCGATGGATTTGGATGTGCCCATGCGAAAGATGGTCCGGAAAAAGCGTGTCTGCCCCACGTAAATGAGCAGGCGCCGAAGTTCCGGCTGGAATAGGATCACAAAGGCCACCACCCACACCGTTTGGAATTGATTCACCAGCCACGACGAAGCACTGAAGCCGATCGCATTGAACAGAAATGATGCAATGAGCAGAATGATGAGTCCCACCAGCATCTGCCCCGCCCGAGTTTCCCGGAAATATTGATAGATCTTATAAAAAAGCCAGCTGACCAGGATAAGGTCGATGACGTCAATCAACGTAACTGTAAGAAAACCTATCTTGAATAGATCCATTAAGCGAGTCCTCTGATATTATCAGCGATCGTTACCACTCGTTTCATTTCCTGAACGTCATGTACTCGAACGATTTTGGCGCCGTTCAAAATGGATGCTGTCACTGCCGCTGCTGTTCCTTCCACCCTTTCCTCCACCGGCAGATCCAATGTGAGCCCAATAAAGGATTTTCGTGATGGGCCAGACAAAACCGGATAACCAAGATCTGCTATCTGTTTTAATTCCCGTAGCAATTCAAAATTGTCCTGTGATCGTTTTCCGAAACCAATACCCGGATCAAGGATGATATTTTCCTTTTTAATGCCATGTTGGCGGCAAAACTCCACACGTTCCTGAAAATATGCAACTACTTCCTGCATTAGATCATCATAATGGGGATCCTTCTGCATTTCCCTGGGTGTACCCTTGATATGCATTATTACCACCGGAACATTGTTGTTTTTTACCACATCTGCCATGCTTGCGTCAAATTGTAGTCCGCTGATGTCATTTACAATATTTGCCCCAGCTTTAATAGCTTTTTCAGCTACATCTGCTTTATATGTATCAATAGAAACACACACATCCGATGCTGATCGAATTGCTTCAATTACAGGAATGACTCGATTCAATTCATCTTCCAGTAAAACCGGTTCTGCTCCCGGCCGAGTAGATTCTCCGCCAATATCAATAATATCTGCACCTGCTGCTTCCATTTCAAGGGCATGGTTTATTGCAATACCCCTATCAAAAAATAGACCGCCATCACTGAAAGAATCTGTGGTCACATTCAAGATACCCATGATCAGTGTAGGAGCATGAGGAATGTGTATATTTTTCCAGTTAGATGACAGTGACATATGTCCAAAACCCATTTATCACCCTGTCAAAGGGGGATCATAGGCGCTATGATAATTTGATTTATCCTGCCGTTGGTTTAGAAGATGAATCTTTTTGATCCACTGAACTTTTTGCAGGATCAGAATGTTGGATCTGCGGTTTCCTGCGTCGTCTTTGGCGTCTTTTTCGTTGACGGCCATTCTTGGACCGCGTCAGTTTCTTCCCTTCCAGGATACGGTTGATGTCTTTGCTGTTCAGGGTTTCATATTTCAACAGTCCCTCTGCCATGACATGCAGTATTTCAATATTGTCTTTTAACAATTTGGCAGCTGTACGCTGTGCTTTGCGAATAAAACGAACGATTTCTTCATCAATCAATCGTGCAGTGGATTCACTGAAATCACGGTGGCTCTGGATTTCGCGCCCTAAAAAAATTTCTTCATTCTTCTTGCCAAAGGTCATGGGGCCGATAATATCACTCATACCCCACTCACAGACCATTTTCCTGGCAATGGTGGTGGCTTTTTCGATATCATCGCCGGCGCCTGTAGTCAATTCATTAAAAATGAGTTGTTCTGCGGCACGGCCGCCCAAAAGAATAGCCAAGCGGCCTTCAATATAATCCCGGGAATAATTGTGTTTTTCATCAATAGGTATTTGCGACGTTAAACCCAGGGCTTGTCCCCGGGGAATAATGGTTACTTTATGGATAGGATCGGCATCGGGAGTCATGGTTGCTACGAGTGTATGCCCAGATTCGTGGTAAGCAGTAACTTTTTTCTCCTCATCAGAAAGAATTACACTTTTGCGTTGGATGCCCATCATTACCTTGTCCTTGGCTTCCTCAAAATCATCCATGTCCACGGATTTCTTGCGCTTCCGTGCTGCCATTAGCGCTGCTTCGTTCACAAGATTTGCCAAGTCAGCGCCTACCAAACCGGGAGTCCCGCGGGCCACTTCTTCCAGTTTTACTTTGCGCTTATTTAAAATGATCTTTTTGGTATGAACCTTCAAAATTCCCAAGCGGCCTTTTATATCAGGAATATCCACAACGATCTGGCGGTCAAAACGACCGGGGCGTAATAGTGCTGGATCGAGTACATCTGGCCGGTTTGTAGCTGCCAGGACAATAACCATTTCATTGGAATCAAAACCGTCCATTTCCACCAACAATTGATTCAAAGTCTGTTCACGTTCATCATGTCCGCCGCCAAGGCCGGCACCACGCTGGCGTCCAACAGCATCCAATTCATCGATAAAAACTATACATGGTGTACTTTTCTTACCCTGTTCAAAAAGATCTCGGACACGAGATGCACCCACACCCACAAACATTTCCACAAATTCTGCACCGCTCAAGCTGAAAAAAGGTACATCTGCTTCACCGGCAACTGCCCGTGCTAACAGTGTTTTTCCCGTTCCGGGAGCACCAATTAACAGAGCTCCTTTGGGAATCTTGGCACCTAATTTTTGAAAGCGTTTTGGTTTTTTTAGAAAATCGATGATTTCTTTCAATTCTTCCTTTGCTTCTACGCAGCCGGCTACATCATCAAATGTGATTTTGGGCATATCCGATGTCCAGATCTTGGCCCGACTCTTGCCGAAATTGAAGATACCGCGCATGCCGCCGCCGCCGCCCTGCATGCGGCGTATGAAAAATATCCAAATACCTATAAGCAGTATCCATGGCAGCATATTGAGGAGATAACTTGTCCAGTCTATGGACTTGGCCTTAAAACTGTAATTGACGCCGTAGGTATCCCACTCCGACATGACATCCTTATCAATAAAAGGTAAAATGACGTGAAACTTGGATACGTTCTCTAAAACAGTTACCTCTGTTTGGATGGATAGCGGTATCGAAAATTCTCCGTAAAAAACATCTTCAATTATATCAGCACTACTTATCTGGCGCGTTTCCAGAAATTCTCGATATTGAAAATACTGGATCTCCACAGATTGTTCATTAGAGGTGAGTAATCCCGACAGCAATATCGCCACCATCAATATCATCACCCAGATCAGGGAAGTTTTTCCGGCGCGCTTCCATTGAAATTCATTATTCTTGTTATCACCCTTTTTCCTCTGTGGAGCCTGTTGGCTGTTTCGGGAATCAGGTTTCTTTTTCCCTTCCATTTTCGATTTTTTAGTTTCAAAATACATATTAATCCTTTTCTATGCGATAAATAGCCGGTAAATGGCGCATTTTCTGGTCATAATCCAACCCGTATCCTACAACAAAATCAGGTGCAATTTCAAACCCTACGATGTCAATTGGAAAATCCAGATTTGCCACATCCGGTTTTAACAATAATGTTACGATCATTAATGATGCCGGTGCTGCATCCTGCAGGCGGTCTTTGATGAATTTGATGGTTAATCCGGAGTCGATGATATCCTCTACTATCACTACATGCCGCCCTGTAATTTCTGCGGATATATCCTTAAGTAAACGAACGGTTCCAGTCGAATGACTGCCTTTATAGCTGGCCAGTTTAATAAAATCCATCTCACAGTCAATATCCAACGCACGAATCAGGTCAGCCATAAAAATGAAACTGCCATTTAAAATACCTATCAAAATGGGTACTTCCTCCTTGAATTTTTTAGACAAGTCTATTGCAATCTCATTCACCCTTTTCTGAATATCTTCATCAGAAATGACTGGGCTCAATTCATAACCGTGGAAATGCATGCTTACCCTACATTGTTCAGAAATGAAAGTTCCGCAAATTGAGTAGTTTCAGGAGTGACCTTCACTTTATCACTAATTCTTCGACCACAGACCCAAATTATTTCTTCCCTGTTTACCAATACCCACTGATTATCTTTGGTATATCGATCAACTTTTTCGTCTATAAGATAATCACTAATTTTTTTTGTTCCTTCCATACCAAATGGATGAAATCTATCACCAGGTTCCCAAGGTCGTAATATCATTGTTTGATTAATTTTACTTGCATCAATAATTTCTGTTTTCCGATCAGAGTTAAATGATTGTCCTTTACAATCTGTTTTCCATAAAAAAATAAAATCATCTGTTTCAATCTTAATTCTAGGAGACACTGTGATTGGTTTTTTTTCACGTAAGTTTTTTCTCGTTAATATGAATTGTTTACGATCTTTAAGTATCTGCCACTCGTCTGGCAACTGGAAAATCTGTCCAGTGTCAGCGCTCTTAAAAAACGTTTTTAAACCACTGTAAACGAATCTTCTCCAAGGTTCAGCAGAATCTATTAATTCGCGTAACAAAATTATACGTAGTAGTGGTGGTATTGCGAGTAATCGAACTTCATCCAATTTAATGGATACTCTAGTCTTTTGTTTTATGATATCGGGTATAAATATGTTTGCTGCGAATTGCAGTGCTTCATCTGCATCCTTAGCATGTTTACTAACTTCATAAAACGCCTTAACTAAATTGGGATCTGATTTTTCCCATAACTTGACAATATTTCGTCGTAGATAATTTCGAGGAATTGTTTCATCCGCATTTGAGCTATCATCTACCCACGATATATTCATTTCAGCAGCATATTGATCTATATCAATACGAGAAAAACCAAGCAAAGGTCGTAAAATGTGGCCTTGAATATCATGAATACCTCTTAATCCATGTATACCAGTTCCCTGTGATAGATGTAAAAGAATTGTTTCTATTTGATCATTGCCATGGTGAGCAGTAAAAATCCAATCCGCATTAATTTCTTTACGGATGCGTTCTAGTGAACGATACCTGTGTGTTCTTGCCCACATCTCAAAACTTTCACCCTTTAACTTGGTAGCCGGATCCAAATGATCAATTATTAGATTAATTTTGAGTTTCGTACAAGTTTTTTCTACTAATGCTTGATCTTTATAGGAATCGTCTCGTAGATGATGATTCACATGTACGGTATCAATTGCTATGTTTAACATCTGGGCAGTTTTATCCATGGAATGCAGCAAAGCCATAGAATCCTTTCCGCCAGATACTGCAATTATTACTCGCTGATCGGATTTAATACGGCTCTGGGAGTATAAATGTCCAACTAGTGATTTTTCAAACTGGTTTAATTCAGGATTTTTCATGATTTAAGAATTTGTTGCAGCATATTGCCAGCGACATAATCATTATCAACAACATTAACTAAGTAATAGGTGTCATATATTTCTTTTATGATTTCATATGATTCAGATTTCGCTTTGTATATAGAAGCCCAATCATCTATCCATAAACTGAAGGCTTCATCTTTCCAGATTAAAAATGACCGTACATCTACAATGGTAGGTTGAATAACTTCCTTACCTGGAAAAATACCCCACGTTACAGCCATGACACTATTTTCTAGTAAGTTTGTAATTAAATCACCATCAACATTTATGGCCTGATAGGAAATATTATCTGTTGACTCCATGCTTTTTAGTAATCCATCTAATTTATCCCTAGATGTAAAAAACTCCAGATAGGCTTTTTGATAAACCCTTCCACCTGGCCCACCCCAGCCGACCTCAACATCTTCTGATGGTGCGCCATTTACTTTTGGCTGAGAGTTAATAGTAAAAAATCCCAACTCGTTAAAATTGATCAGATCACTAGAAATTTGTTGACTCTCTATTGCTAGTGGTATTTCACACCATGGTAAACTATTTATTTTCCCCTTACAGAATGACACAAAAACATCAGTTATATCTTTGATAGATTTTGGTTCTCCCCACATCTTTTTTCTTCGGGCTTTTACTTTATCACTCTTAGAACCAGCTCTAATAGCATGATATTGATTGAGTTCACCAAATGATGGACTTGCTATATCACCCCATCGACCATTAGGAAAATCATCCCAGTTTTCTGTACGCGTTAAATAGCTTACAGGTCTATTACTCCAATATATTGGGCGTACATCTTCACTTGTTTTCCTATCATCTGATGCTGATTGCCGCCATGGTAATTCCCTAAGGGTACTTCGGGATGAAACAAAACCAAGTGATTTTAATATTGCTGAAACAGAATGTTCCAGATTCAGTGTATAAAAATGTAAACCAGGCACACCATTTTCAATTAGTTTTTGACACATTTCCGCCGCCTGATCAATGCCATAATTAATCACGCTGGAATCATCATTCTTTATAGATTCTAATTGCGTAGAAACTGAGTCAGGAATACTAACCTGACAAAATTGGGTAAATTTCAAAAACCTGGCATAATTATGAATAGGCATGATCCCCGGGATTATGGGTACTTTTATATTTGATTTAATGCATTTATCTCTAAAAAACAGGAATTTATCCACATCATAAAATAGTTGAGTCACCACAATGTCCGATCCTGCATCCACTTTTTCCTTGAGAAAGGATATATCAATATCAAGATCACTTTGCTCATGGTGGCCATCAGGGTAACCACCAACACCTAAGAAAAAATAATTCCCAAATCCTTTTCTGATATAACGTACAAGATCAGCACCACAGCGAAATCCATTTTCATGTTGCTTCCAAGAAGAGGATCCATCTGGTGGATCTCCTCTTAGAGCTAATATATTGGATAGACCATTTTCTTTCGCTTCTGTAAGTACTTTTTTGATTGATGACACTGGCATATTTGTACAGGTAAGGTGCATCATAACTTCCAAACCAAAATACTTCTGGATTGTTTTACACATTCCCAGAGTTTTATCAGCGGTGGACCCTCCTGCACCCCAGGTAATATCGATATAGGCTGGTTGAAAGGATGCCATTCTATCAATCCTACTATATAGGTTATCCAGCCCATAATCTGTTTTTGGTGGAAAAAACTCAAAACTGTAAAACGTTTTACCTTGTGCTTTATAATTTGCTATTTTTTCTGATATCTTCATTTAGTCAGTTTAATGATATTAACCCATAACCTTCTATTTATCATTATAACCGCTAATTTACTCGGTTTATTAGTGAAAATAAAAAGGGGTTTTCCATTCTTTCCACGTCCATTGTTGTATCTGGACCGTGGCCAGAATGTAGCACGTGTTCCGGTGCTATTTTTTCCATCATTTTCAAAAGAGATTCCTCTAAAGTAGTCCAATCCCCGCCAGGCAAATCTGTTCTGCCTACTGAACCCCTGAAAAGAGTATCTCCGACAAATACATGGTCTTCAATAATATAGGTCGTTCCTCCCGGTGTGTGGCCAGGAGTGAATAATGGCGTAAATGATAAATTTCCAAATGTAAGTAGTGATTCATCTTCTATCCAAAAATCAACAGCAGGTTTTTCTCCAGCTGTTACGTTGAACAATCTGCATGTTTCTTCATAGGTATCAAGAACCTCAGATTCATCCTTGTGTAGATAAAAAGGTATATCCCACTGCTTCTGCAGTGCAGATACAGCGCCAATATGATCCAAATGAGCATGAGTATTAATGATTGCCAATGGTATACAATCATTATTGTTGATCATGGCAATAATTGCAGGTGCATCATCGCCGGGATCGATGCAAACACCTTCCCGGGTTTCAGTATCAAATATTAAATAGGAATTTTCCTGAAACGGTCCAGTGATGACCTTATGAACTTGAACACTCAAATTTCAGAATAAAAGAGTTCCGCTAGGCATTGGATCTTATCATCATATGCATGTGGAAACAAAAATCGTTCTGTAGCTGCAATACTGCTTAATATTGAATTGCCGTCCTGAGGTGTAAAACAGAAACCGGTTATTTCATGTTCATTGCGGACGTTCAACGTTTGTTCAACCACCACTGTTTCGTTTAAAATTCTTCCGTAATGGCCATGATCCCTTCCAAATGAGAATACAGAGCTGGTCATGTCTTTTTGTGTCATGGCAACAAGGGGATTTGCCTTTAACCTGTCCATCACAATTTGCAGGGTGATTGGCTCCTTTACCTTCAAATTGAACCACAGAATATGCATGTACTGGCTGTTTGTCTTCATCGCAGATGAGAACAAATTCAGATCCAAATTCATAGTATTGAAAAGATTAGAGGCGTCCACTGCGTGATGAGAGCCGTATTTTTCTGAATGGTGGCCACCAACCTGCGGTGATGGAATGAATCCTCCTGGTTGACTGATATCATTTGCCCGGCGAATACAGACAAATTTTCCTTCTACCAGGTTATCTGGAGTAAAATTCTTCAGTGCCAACGTATTGGTAATACAAGCAAGATTATGTGTATTGCAGGAAACGATCTGGATGAATTGATCATCATTATTGATGAATGTATCATTAATACCGCGGGCATATTTTTTGCCAAAATCATTCTCACTGCCTTGCGCCAGAAAGCCCTTTACGTCCCCAGCAAACTTCTGATAGTAATTTTCTTTATTCTTGTGGCCAATACCCTTCGGTGTACAATCAATCACAACTGATGACCGTTTTATTGCGTCCTCTGTTTCAAAATCCGGATCCATGCCCAAATCTTTGAAGCCCTGAAAGCGGTCAGCATTAACGGCTAAACGGGCGCCTCGACGCTGGAGGTCAAACACCTTTGACCGATCACCCATCAACGGTGTGTTTTTATGAAATGTTATTTCATCAATGCCCAACTGACTTTTATAATCTGTCAGCAAGCCAATGAGTGGTTCACCGATGGTGCCTGTTCCTACCACGTGAACAATTTTGCGCTTCATTCTTGTAATCCCTTAATTATTTGAATTGTTGTTTAAATTTTTTTCAATTTTTATCTGCGCCACAAACCATGCGATTAACGTAATAAATACAATCCCGTATGCAGCGAGGCAGTAGTCTAAAAAATTATACATTATTTATCTTTATCTGATGACGGAAATTTAGGATTTTAACTCGAAATCGCAACATGAGTATGTATAAAACAGTGAATGTGCATAATGAAAAAAAGAAAGGTTTTAAAATGCCATCCGGCTGCTGAACTATTTCCACCTGGGGATGCAATTGAAACTGAGGGGCCCAAAATTTAACGGAATAAAAAATGAGAGGAACGTCTATGAAGGCCAGAATGCCTAAAACTGCTGCGTAGCGGGCAACTCTTTCCGGGTGGCCGCCAAATTCTCGTAACATAAAATAGCCGACATAGATTAGAAATAGGATTAACGTCGTGGTTAGTCGCGGCTCCCAAATCCAGGGCCTGCCCCAAATTGGTGTTGCCCATATTGGACCAGTAATCAAAACAAGCACTATAAATAACGTACCAATCTCTGCAGCCGCTAATCCAACTCTATCCCAATAAGCATCTTTTTTGAGAAGAAAAAATATTCCTGCTACCATAACGACAAAATAGGATAAGAACCCTGTCCAGGCGATAGGTACATGAACGTAAAATATCTTCTGCGCCCAATGTTGTTCTGAAACCATGGGCGTAATTACAAAAATGGTATAAAGATTCACTGCCATCAAAATGACGGTTATGATGAGTAAGCTGCGTGTTCTGCGATCTTGAAAAAGAAAAGACATTATTCTTCTATTATATGGTCAAAAAATATATATCCCGCGAGACCGAATATTACAACATAGGTTGCTATGATCAGCACCCAAAATTGCCAATGGCTGAAAGGTAAAACATGATACCATCCTGTTGTTGCTTTGACGCAGGCGATGAGCAATGGTGTAATTAATGGAAAAAGTAAGACTGGTAATAATACAGCGCTCATTTTTGCCCGCATTGCCAATCCGGAAACGATGACACCCACAGCGACAATTCCCAAATTTCCTAATAGGACAATTCCAATTCCTGGAAAAAATGATACAGGAAACGACAACCCTAAAAATAAGAAAAATGGCAAAATGATTAATAATTCTGTAACCGAAAGAAACATGATACCACTCACCCACTTGGCTAAATAAAGTGTACCCCGGTCAATAGGGGCCGCTATTAAGCTAGCAAAAGCATCAAAGTCTTTTTCCTGGCTAAACAACCGATGCAGACCCAACGTTGAACTCAATACAACCAATGACCAGAATAAGCCCGGCGCTATTTCATGGATTATCTTTGGATCTCCACTCAAAGAAAAAGCAAAAATCAATAATACAGTAAGGCCAAACGACAGCATTGATAAAATGACTTCTTTATTTCGAAGTTCGACAAATAGTTCTTTTTTGAGCAGCGTCGTAAACATGCTAATTCATTAATTCAGTAATTTTACTTGCCAGATCTGGAAATGAAGCAGGTTCATCCAACACGATCGAACGTTGATCTAAAACCATAACTCGCGATGATAATTCCAAAACACGATCTATATCATGATCGACAAAAATGATACTTCTCTTACCATTTTGCCATGAATGCATTTTTTTCATTGCAAATTCCTGACCCGACAAATCCAATCCATTGAAGGGTTCATCAATCAATAGCAATGACCAATCAATCAATTCTAATAAAGCCAGTTTCAACCGCTGCATCATTCCCTGGGAATACACTTTTACCGGTTCATTGACAGCATCTAATAAATCAAAATCCTGCAAAACTAAATTAATTTTTTCAGTTTCAGTTTTGCAGCCATGAAAAGCACTGAAATAGTATAGATTTTCACCCGCAGTTAACGATGGATACAAACCGGGAGCGTGGCCACAATAATAGATTCCCTGTCGATGGGCCGCTACACCATCGAATAAATCGTTTCCATTGAATTCTATTTGTCCTTCTTCCGGAGTGGAAATTTTTGCCAGAATACGCAGCAATGTTGATTTACCCGCTCCATTTTTACCGATTAAAGCAGTTGTTTCACCTGTGGATACAGAAAAATGGATATTCTTTAAAACGGGCTTATAATGAAATGATTTGGAAATATTTGATACGGTAAGCAATGAAAAAACTTAAATCTATTTATTTAATAACATTAGTATTGCAGAGACTTCTTTTTTCAAATCATCTCGTGCATGACGATAATCCTCATCCTGGATATT
>JYMV01015682.1_pt1 | contig 20315 bp, 19 predicted proteins | sample 338911 | NCBI WGS metagenome assembly JYMV01 (sample SAMN03354496, study PRJNA234377) | hydrothermal vent metagenome | biome: Deep sea; feature: Hydrothermal plumes at the Eastern Lau Spreading Center, Western Pacific Ocean; material: Seawater | place: Tonga | collected 2009 | depth 2000 m m
CAAAAGTTTTAAGCTTTTCAAAATCTAATTCAAAAGGTTTAATTCCATGCTGACGACAACCTTTCCTAACACTTTTCTGTCTTCTAAAGTTTTTATCGCCTCTCCTGCTCTTTCTAAGGGATAGGCTTTACTTACGAAGGGATTGATTTTTCCGTCAACATGCATTTGAAACAGCTCTGCGAAATTTTTCTTGTTAATTTCCCTGTCCAAGCCAGCAAACTGTCCCCAAAACACTCCAATTATTTGGCATTCTTTTAATAGAGTGAGATTGAGTGGCATTTTAGGTATACCTGCTGTGAAGCCTATTACTAAGTATCTGCCATGTCTTTTTATGGCCCTTAAAGACGGTTCAGCATAGTCCCCCCCAACGATGTCATAAATTACATCCACTCCTCCTCCAGATATTTCTTTAATGTCATTTGAGAACTTCTTTTGGGCATCCCTATCCATTTCTCTTGGATAAAGTATTCCCTCGTCTGCACCCTCTTTTTTACATAGTTCTAATTTATCTTCAGAAGATACACCAGCTATTACCTTGGCGCCCATGGCCTTAGCCACCTGGACAGCAGTTATACCGAGTCCACCACCGGCACCCAAAATTAGAATGGTTTCATCTGGTTTAAGTTCAGCCCTCTGTTTAAGCCCATGAATAGTTGTTCCATAGTTAAGCGGGAATCCCGCAGCTATTTGAAAGTCCATTGTTTCGGGTAAAGGCATTAGCTGGGGCTCAAAAAAGGCACCTTTTTCAGCTAAACCCCCTGAGCCGACATTTCCCATTACCCTATCGCCCTCTTTAAATTGGGAGACCCCACTTCCTACTGAAGAGACTATCCCTGAAATTTCACTACCCGGACTGAAAGGAAATGGCGGTTTAAATTGATAGAGTCCTTGAACAATTAGGACATCTGGAAAGCTTATTCCTGTAGCCTTTATATCTACAACCACTTGGCCATCACCAGCTACAGGGTCGGGTAACTCTTCTATTCCGTGAGACTCTATGGGCCCAAATTCTTTACAAACAAATGCTTTCATTTAAATGTTCTCCTCAATTACATCTTTATCATGATACGTTACTAATAAGTTTAATAAGGTCAAGAAACTTTATTCAAGAATTCAGTCAAATACTCTTCAAACGGAAGACTTTTCTCTGATTCTATCTTTTTTTGCCGTTCTTTCGACAGGGAAGTCTCTTTCTTAAATTCTTCCTCTGTGGAGCTATTATAGTTCTCAAAAAAAGTGGCGTTACTCTTCGCTATTTCCATGCACAACTCTTCATGCGAGAGGTTGTCTCTGATTAACCTTTCTATTAGCCTCCCGCTTGGGGTTAAATTTAGGTCTTCAATTTTTTCTTTTTGTATTTGCAAAGACTCTTTCCAAAGATTATTTTTTTTTCTAAAAAGTATGCCTTCAGCCTCTTCCGCTATCTCATTCATTTCTTGTAGCAAGCTATTAGCCAAGTCACTTACCTTTACTTCACCTTGTTCAAGGTAGATTTTTAAATCAGGCTTTCGGCCATAATTAACAATCCTTTTATGGTTCTCTTTTAAGTATTGATTTTCTCTTTTATCAAGTGGCGGACTTTCTTTTGTTAAACAGAGCAACAGAAATATATCTAAAAAATCTATTTGGTTTCTATCGATTCCAATAGGGCTAAATGGATCTAAATCAATGCATCTAAGTTCAAGATACTCTATTCCTTGTGAACGCAAGATGTTAATTGGCCTTTCACCCGAAGGACAGGTTCGTTTAGGTCTAATAGTGCTGTAGTACTCATTTTCAATTTGTATCACAGAGGTATTTAATTGGATTCTTTCTCCACCCAGAAATTCACCTATATTTTCATATTCAACATGAGGTTTAGTTAGGGCGCTCTTTAAGTCTTGTATGTATTCTTCAATAGAATTTATAGAGATATTTAGATTGTCTTGAATTTCGCTAATGTATCCCAGGTCACCCATGCGTAATGAAGTAGCATGTTTTTGAAAGCAACTACCTTTGGGTAGTTTTTCAAACCTATCTAAATTTTTTTCAGTAAAAGTGTCAGAGAAAGCTGGTGAAGCACCAAAAAGTAAAAAATATAGCCATTCGTATCTTCTAAAGTTTCTGGCCATACTGAGGTAGATATCACTTTTCATATCTTTAAGGTCTTGGTTAGTCAGCCCTCTAAAGTCAGCTATCTTCTGGAAGAATTTATCAGGAAAAGAAAAATTGTAATGAATCCCAGCAATAGCTTGCATCTTACTCCCGTATCTGTAAGCAAGACCTTTCCTATAGACAGACTTCATCGTTCCAGAATTAGAGCTTCCATATTCTCCAATTGCCACTTCTTCATTAGACTCTATAGAGCAAGGCATGCTCATGGGCCATAACAATTCCTTATCAATAGACTGATGCACAAAGGAGTGGAGGTCAGTTAAAAAGTCTAAGCAATTCTGTGTGTCAGTAAAAGTTGGAGTTACAAGTTCAAGAAGAGCCTCAGAAAAATCAGTAGTGATAAATGAGTTTGTAAGAGCAGAACCCAGTTTGTCAGGGTGCTTTTTCTTAGATATTAAACCCCGGGAATCCACCCTTAGGCTTTCTTTCTCAATTCCTCTTTTTATAGACGTAAGATCATCTAAGGCACCAGATTCCCTAAGGTCCTTTAAGCTTAAATGCATAATTTTTAACTTTAGCTAGTTTTTGGTCCAGCCTCGATGATTTCTTGAGAGACTTCGAACTTAGTAAAATTTTCAGTGAATTGTTTTATTAATTTATTTTGACAAGACTGATGCAGGGAAGGGTCTTTCCAATTCTTTATAGGGTTAAGCAGATTACTGTTTATACCCTCTAAGAAAGTGGGAACGTCCAAATTTATGCCTTCTATTTTTTCTGTCTCCACAAAAGCCAGTTTTCCTGTTTGGATCGCAGTGATAATTTTTCTGGTTACAGGAATATCAAATCGGCTTCCTGTTCCATAAGGGCCACCCGTCCAACCAGTATTTACCAAGTAAACATGGCTTCCAAACGATTCTATTCTTTCCATAAGTAAATTGGCATATACGCTAGCAGGTCTAGGAAAGAAAGGAGCGCCATAGCACGTGGAGAAAGTTGTTTTGAAAGCTTCAGTTGAACCTACTTCAATTGAGCCAACGGCTGCCGTGTAGCCACTTAAGAAATGATAGGCGGCAGCTTCTTTACTCAAAATCGACACCGGAGGAATGACGCCAGAAAGATCACAGGTTAAAAAAATAATTGACCGCGGTTCTCCAGCAGAGTTTTCTTTAGCTCTCTTTTCAATATGTTCTCTTGGATAAACTACTCTCGTGTTTTCAGTCAAGGAAGAATCGCTGTAATCAGGGACTTTAGTTTCGGGATCGATTATTACATTTTCCATAACACTTCCATGTTTGATAGCTTCCCAGATCACCGGCTCATTTTTATGAGTTAGATCAATGCACTTGGCGTAACATCCTCCCTCAAAGTTAAACACAGATCCTTCACCCCATCCATGCTCGTCATCTCCTATCAAGTTCCTTTCAGGATCCGCGGAAAGGGTTGTTTTTCCTGTCCCCGACAAACCAAAGAAAAGGCACACGTCAGCTTCTTTTCCCACATTAGCTGCACAATGCATGGGAAGAACATTTTTTTCGGGTAAAAGAAAATTTTGTACTGAAAACATTGATTTCTTCATCTCGCCTGCATATTGCATTCCAGCAAGAAGAACCTTTTTTTTCGAAAAACTAATGATTACTGCTCCATCGCTGTTAGTTCCATCTCTTTCAGGATCACAAATAAATTCAGGCGCACTCATTACAGACCAGGTTGTTTTATCGGAAGGATTAAAGCTTTCTGGTCGAATAAACATCTGTCTACCAAAAAGATTATGCCAAGCCCATTCAGTTTTAATTTCTACTGGAACATAGTGCTCTTTGTGCTCTCCTACATGAAGACTGGAAATAAAAACCTCTTTTTCTGATAAATAAAGTTCTACTCTTTTCCAGAGAGAGTTAAATTTCTCTTCATCGAAAGGCCTGTTTACTTCTCCCCAATCTACTTTAAATTCTGTTATAGAATCTTTAACAATAAATCTATCCAGAGGGCTTCTTCCAGTTCTTTTGCCTGTTTTTACTAATAACGCTCCATTAGCAGCTATTTCACCCTCACCCTTATTTAGAGAAAGTTCTATTAGTTCGTCTTGGGTTAAATCTTCTTGTATTTTAGCTGCCATGAGGAGACTTGCTGATTAAGTGCGCATTATAGATATTTATTTAACTATTAGAATGTAAATCTTTTGAAAAATATAAAGATGATATAGCGTAAAGAAATAAGACCACAAAGGCTACCAACAACCATCCTGGAATACTCACACCCAGAAAAGACCAAAGTACTTCAGCGCAATTTCCATCACCCCTAATAGCAAGCATAAAGACTTCCAGGACCGGCAGGGTTTCAAACAGGTAATCTATATCTGGACCACAAGTAGGAACTAAATCTGCAGGAAGGCTTTGTAGATACAGCTGTCTTAATGAAAGTGATATACCTGACGCAATTACCGCGATTGACAAACCTAAGTATGTTCTAAAAAGGTTGAGGGACTGATTCTTGTGTAAGAAAGCAATAAGCGAAAGCAATAGTAGAAGGTACACACAAGATCTTTGGGCATAACAGAGTAAACAAGGTTTGAGTAAGAGAGCATGCTCAAAAATTAGTGCTACTATTATTAAACCAAGACTGGATGTCCCTAAAACTCCAAAAGTCTTTCTTGAATTGAAGAATAATAAGTTTTGCATTTAATTAGTGCGCTTGATCCCAATTTTTTCCTATTCCAATTTCGACTTCCAGGGGAACCAAAAGCTTAGCTGCATTTGACATAGAATTCGTTAATATTTCTGAAACCCTTTCGCTATCTTTTTTATTGGATTCAACCACCAGCTCATCATGAACTTGGAGAATTAATTTAGCATCAATCTTCTCTTTAATTAAAGAATCATGTACTACCAACATAGCCTTTTTCATTATGTCAGCTGCTGTTCCTTGGACGGGGGCATTAATGGCTACTCTTTCTGCAGCCTGCCTTCTTATAGCGTTCCCTGTAGAAATTTCTGGAAGGTACAATCTGCGCCCATACAGAGTTTCAACGTATCCTATTTTCTTAGCGTCTGATTTAATCTTTTCCATATATTTTCTAACTCCCGGGTATCTAGAAAAATATATATCCATATATTCAGCTGCTAAATTTCTATTAATGCCCAGCTGTTTGCTTAGACCAAAAGCAGAAATACCATAGATAAGACCAAAATTAATTGTTTTAGCGCTTCTTCTTTGGTCTGAGTTAACTTCTTTGACATTAACTTCAAAGACTTCACTTGCTGTACTGGAGTGAATATCCTGTCCCTCTTGAAAGGCCTTTATCAGTCCTTCATCTTTTGATAGGTGGGCCATTACTCTTAGCTCTATTTGAGAATAGTCAGCCGAAATAAGTTGATATCCTTTTGAGGATTCAAAAGCCTGTCTTATCCTCCTGCCATCTTCAGTCCTTATGGGGATGTTTTGTAGATTTGGATCAGAAGAAGAAAGTCTTCCTGTGGAAGTTCCGGTTTGATTGAAAGAGGTATGAATTCTTCCTGTGTTGGCAGAAGTTTGCAAAGGCAGTTTGTCAGTATAGGTAGATTTAAGTTTACTAAGAGTTCTATGTTTTAAGATGATTTTAGGTAACTCATAATCTTCAGCAAGTTGTTTAAGGACATTTTCTGCAGTAGAGGGCTGACCACCCGGCGTTTTTTGAATAATAGGGTAGTTCAATTGATCAAAAAATATTTCCTGAAGTTGTTTGGGCGATCCCAAATTAAATTCCTGATCAGCTAAGTCATAAGCCTCTTTTTCCAGCTTTGCAATTCTTTCACTAAAATTCTTTGACTGAGCTTTAAGTATTTTCTCGTTTACTAAAGTTCCTGCTTGCTCCATATCTGACAATACTTTAATCAAAGGTATTTCTACTTCTTCTAAGAGAGCACTTAAAATGGGTTCTTTTGCTAGTTTAGTTTTTAGTTCTTCATAGAGACGAAAAGTTATGTCAGCATCTTCCGAAGCATAGTGGACTGCCTTGTCTATTGGAACTAGGTCAAAGGTGATCTGCTTGACTCCCTTGCCTGCTACTTCCTCAAAGGTAGTAGTCTTGTAATTTAGATAATGTTGAGCCAGCGCATCTAAATTGTGTCTAGAGGCTGTGCTATTTAACACATAGCTCATTAACATGGTGTCGTTCTCAATACTATTTAAATTAATTCCATACCTTGAGAGAATATTTCTGTCGAATTTAATGTTCTGGCCAATTACTCTTGTTTTTTTGGATTCAAGAATTGGCTTTAGTTCTCTAAGAACTAGATCTTCGGGCAACTGTTCATCGTGATTATGGGCTAAAGGGATATAAGCAGCCTCTCCAGATTTAACAGATAGTGAAATTCCAACCAGCTTTGCATCCATATAGTCAAGGCCCGTAGTCTCAGTGTCCAATGCAAAAAAAGAGGATTTTTTTATTTTTGCTATCCAGTTTTCTAGCTGTTTCTTTTGGGTTACCAGTTCGTATTTAGATTTTTTAGTATCCTCTTCTGGGGCTATTGCTACTGTCTCTTCTTTTTCTAACCAGGTTTTGAATTCAAGTTCTGTGTAGATATCGTTAAGTAATTTTCTATCTTCTTTGCCTACAGCCAGGTCATGAACTCCCATCTTCAAGGGAACATCTTTTTTTATAGTTACTAATTCTTTGGAAAGATGTAATTGATCAAGCCCATTCCTTAGATTTTCCCCTACCTTTCCTGAAATTTTGTCAGCATTCTTTATAATTTCGTCCAAGTTTCCATATTCTATAAGCCATTTCACAGCAGTCTTGGGGCCTACTTTCTCAACCCCCGGGACGTTATCTGAGGAGTCGCCCACAAGGGCAAGGTAATCAATAATGAGTTCTGGCTTAACCCCAAATTTTTTTTCGACTCCTTTTTCATCCAAGAGTTCGCTATTCATGGTGTTTACAACTTTAATATGTTTGTTTACCAGCTGAGTCATATCTTTGTCGCCAGTAGAAATAACTGTATCTATACCGGCTTCGCTGGCTTCTTGAGCCAAAGTTCCTATTACATCATCCGCCTCTACCCCTTCTATGCTTAAAAGCTTTATTCCAAGGGCCTCTATAATTTGGTTAATTGGTTCAATTTGTTCGACTAAGTCTTCAGGCATAGGGGGTCTGTTGGCTTTATATTCTCTATACATTTCGTGTCTGAAAGTTTTTCCTTTTGCATCAAAAATAACTGCAAGTGGGCTATTGGGGTGGTCTAAAAGAATTTTCTTTACCATACTAATAACGCCTCTGATAGCTCCAGTTGGCTGGTTTTTGGAACTCATTAAAGGCGGAAGGGCGTGATAGGCCCTATAAAGATAAGAAGATCCATCTACAAGGATGAGTGGGGTTTCAATAGATCTTTCTTCTGACATTTTAGTTACTTACAAACATTTAGGAACTTTTCTTTTTATTTTTAGTCTTATTTTATACCTAAGTTAGTTAAATGATGGATGCCCCGGGTATTCCCCCAAGGTGCTCGGGGCCTTAAACATCAAACCATCTTTTAAGCTTTTCTTCCAATTTTTCTATGCCAGTAGTTTTTGTAGAGGAAAATCCTAGAGCCTGCCCTTTTAGGTTCATTTGTTTGAGCATCAAATTTGCTTTTTCCACTTCCCTTAGTACCCCACTTTTAGACAATTTATCTGACTTATTAAGCACTATCAAAAGAGGTGTATTTGTTTCTGAACACCAGTCTATAAGGGTTAAGTCTGATTCTTTAAATGGATGTCTTATGTCCATAATAATGACTAACCCCCTTAGGCTTTGACGACTATTCAGGTATGCGGTAATTAATTTCGCCCACTCCTTCTGAGTTTGTTTAGATACTCTAGCAAAGCCATAACCAGGAAGATCAGCAATTCTGTTCATTTTTTGATCATCAATACAAAAAATATTGATAGCCCGCGTCCTTCCAGGAGTTTTGCTTGTTTTAGCAAGCTTTTTATTTCTTGTGATGGCATTTAAGACGCTCGATTTCCCTGAGTTAGATCTTCCACAAAACGCTATTTCTAAACCAATGTCTGTTGGAAGGTCTTTTAGTGAAAATACACTAACTAAAAACCTTGTACTAAAAAAAATATTTCTTGAATTCATGGTATTGTTTAATTTAAACACCGGCAAAGGTTAGTATATAATCCTCGCCCGTATCACCGATTAGCGCAAGCATTTCTATGAATTTAACAAAGTTATTCATTCTTTTTTTTGCAGTCCTGCTTTTAGGAGCTGGAGACATCCAATCAGGTAAAGAAAAATCACAAACCTGTATAGCATGCCATGGAGAAGACGGGAATAGTGTGGTCGGCTTATGGCCCTCACTTGCAGGCCAAAACCCTAAGTATTTACTGAAACAATTACAGCTGATCCAGTCTGAGGAGAGATATATAGCGGAAATGAATGGCCAATTAGATGGCTATAGCGATCAAGACCTTCAAGATATAACAGCTTATTACTCTAACAATAAGAATAAAATTGGACAGGCTTCAGCAGACTTAGTGGATAAGGGATTTAAACTTTATTATGCAGGTAGTCTCGAGAAAGGCATACCTGCTTGCACTGCCTGCCATTCTCCCAAAGGCACAGGAAATAGTTCAGCAGGTTATCCTCTTTTGAGCGGTCAAAAAACTGAATACATTGCAAAAACTTTGAAAGATTATAGGACCGGTAACAGACAGGACTCTGAACTGTCAGCCATTATGGTATCAATAGCTTATAAACTTGATGACAAAGAAATAGAGGCTCTAGCAAGTTTTATAAATGGCCTTTATTAAGCCCCTCCTGATTCGAAAGCATCTGGCTTGGATGTTTTTTTTGCTGTTTTTTTCCTGTGCCCAAGCGGAAGAATTTGTAGCTGGCAGGCATTACGAAATTCTTGATTCTCCTTCAGTTACAAGAGATCCATCTAAAGTAGAGGTTGTAGAGGTTTTTTGGTTCGGGTGCAACCACTGCTATGCGCTTGAATCTAATATCCTACCCTGGAAGAAAACACTTCCAAAAGATGTGGATTTTTGGAAATCACATGCGACCTGGAACCCCACTCTAAAAATACACGCTCGTTTATTTTATTCCGCAAAAGCCTTAGGTATTGAAGACAAAATAATACCCGCAGCTTTTACGGCAATACAACGGGAGGGTAGATTTCTAACTGGTAGTTCTGAATTAGAATACTTCTTCAGGGGGTTTGGAGTAGATAAAGAAAAATATTTATCAGTTTCCAACTCATTTGGGGTTAATAATGCAGTTAAACAGGCGGATAAAAGAATGCGACAATGGTCTATAACCGGTGTGCCGACGCTTATTGTAAATGGAAAATATAAAGTCTCTGGCACAAGAGAAGTTGGCACCGATAGGCTATTAGATGTTGTCGACTTCTTAATTGAGAAAGAAAAAAGGTTTTTAGCAAGCTCTTATTAGGTATTGTCTTGATTTCATTTCCTGTAAGCCCACTTTTTGTTCCTGCTAACAAACTGGACTGGATCGAAAAAGCGGTAACCTCAGAGGCCGATGGCTTGATCCTTGATCTTGAGGACTCAGTACCAATAAAGGAAAAAAATAAAACCAGAGAGGGACTAACCAACTACTTGTCTTCACAAAAAATTACCACCCCCTTTTTTATTAGAACTAATCCATTGACCTCTAAAGAAGGAAAAGAAGACCTTTCTTTACTTGAAGTGCTGGGTGAAAATTTCATAGGCTTGATGGTTCCTAAAATAGAAGATCCAGCTGAGCTTATGGGCTTACCTGAAACACTAAAAGTGGTTATTTTGGTTGAGACGCCTTCAGCAATCGAAAATCTTGCTTCTTTAGCTGCAGAAAAGAGGGTCTATGGAATTGCCTTAGGGGGAGCAGATTTAAGTGCAGAATTAGGTTCAGATATGAGTTGGGATTCCTTGTTATATTCAAGGTCTAAGATAGTGACGCATGCTTCAATAAATGGAGTCTTTTCAATAGATAGTCCTTTTATGGATATAAATGATCTTGATCAATTAGACGAAGAGAGCCGAAAAGCTAAGTCTTTAGGATTTAATAGCAAATTTGCTATCCACCCTAACCAGGTAGAGACAATCAGCAGAAATTTTCTTCCTTCTGAAGAAGAAATAGAAGAGGCTAAAAAGACATTAAAGGCTTTTGCGAACTCTGATGGAGGAGCTATCGCAGTAGATGGTAAGATGATTGACGAGCCAGTAGTGAAGCTTATGAAGAAGAAACTCATTCTAGCTGGACTTGATCCTGATAACTAAAAGTGATTGAGGAAAGAAATGGTAAAAAATATTAAAGAAATAGAACCCGGTAGATACAGAGAGACTTTTGGTCGATATTATGAAGAATTCCAAATAGGAGATGTTTACGAACACAGGCCCGGAAGAACAATTACTCAGTCAGATAACACATGGTTTACTTTGCTTACTATGAACCAGCACCCAATTCATTTTGATGAAGAATTTGGAAAGGGCACAGAGTTTGGAAAAACGCTTGTGAACAGCCCATTTACCATAGCTTTAATGGTTGGCATGAGTGTGAGTGATGTTAGTCAAAAGGCTATAGCCAATCTAGGGTGGACAGATATAGTTTTACCCCATCCCTTGTTTGTAGGCGACACTTTGTATGCCGAATCAGAAGTCATGGAAAAAAGAGAATCAAAATCCAGACCCGACGACGGCATTGTTACTGTCAAAACGATTGGAAAGAACCAAGATGGTGTCTTAGTTGCTTCCTATTTAAGGTCAGCTTTAATTCCTAAAGAGGGAACTGCGGTAGAAGATAAGATAGATTATTAATTTATCGATTTGCGTTAAATTTCATTTTTGTTATAACTGATATCTCATAAACGTGATTGAGGGAGAAAATGAGCAAAAGTTTATTTGACAACGAAGCTTCTGGTTCAGAAGCCTGGCACCTACAGGGTAATTGGGGACCAGTAAAGGAAGAACTAACCTCTTCGGAGCTGATTATTAAAGGTAAGGTTCCAGAAGGCTTGAATGGCCTTTATGTAAGGAATGGAATGAACCCGAGATCTGGTTACAGTGATCATTGGTTTTTTGGTAATGGAATGCTTCATGGATTTAAATTTGAAAATGGCAAGGTAAGTTATAAAAACAGATATGTAAAAACCCCTTACTATGAAAAGGATTTAGATGTCATAAGTTCATTTAGTGACTTAAGTGCTTCACCCGCTAATACCCATATTGTTAAACATGCAGGAAAGTTATTAGCTTTGGAAGAGGCTCATCTGCCTTGGGAGGTGGACGAAGAATTAGAGACCAAAGGAGTATATGACTTTTCGGGCAAACTTAAAGGCGCCATGACTGCGCATTCGAGAATTTGTCCAAAAACCGGTGAACTCTTGTTTTTTTCTTACTCCATGATGTCCGAACCCTATTTAACCTACTATCGAGTTAATAAAAAAGGAGAATTAATTCAAACCGAATCCATCGAACTACCCCGAGCAGTTATGATGCATGATTGGAATGTAACTGAAAACTATGTTGTCTTTATGGATCTTCCAATAATTTCAGACATGAATTTAGCTGTGGAAACAGGATCCCCTTTTGGTTTTAAACCAGAGTGTGGGGCAAGGTTGGGTGTAATGCCTAGAGATGGATCTAATGAGGACATCAAGTGGTTTGAAATTGAGCCCTGTATGGTTTTTCATGCCCTTAATTCTTACGAAGAGGCTAACAAAATAATTCTTTATGTCTGTAGACAAAAAGAAGCTATGGTTGGTGGTTTTCAAGATATTTATGGTGGTGATACAACCTTAGGAAGATTATGGAAGTGGACTATAGATTTAGATCTAGGTGAGGTTAAGGAGGAGCAAGTCGATGATGCACCATGTGATTTTCCTAGAATCGATGATCGAAGAATGGGGCAGAAAACGGACTACGGTTATTGTATGAGTTTCGATAATAAAGCCGATTCATTAACCTTAGGAAGGCATTTGCTTAAATACGATTTAGTTAATAAAAAGAGACTAATTCATGATTTAGGTGAAAATGTAAAAGGAGGAGAGCCTGTATTTGTACCTAAATCTAAAGATTCAGACGAAGATGATGGGTGGGTACTGGTGTTGGCTCATGAAGAAGAAGAAGCGAAATCAAAATTATTGGTTATAGACTCTCAAGATTTTGAATCGCCTCCTGTTGCGGAAATTTATTCTCCTCAAAGGATACCTTACGGTGCTCATGGAAACTGGATGCCAGCGAATTAAGGAAAGGAGATAGCTATGGAAGCCCACTTTGCAACCTTATGGGAAAGTATCACAGATACTATTCCGGACAGCACGGCTCTTATTTGTGGTGACCTTGAAAGAACTTGGCTAGATTATGATGATAGGGCGGCAAGAATAGCTAACCTTCTTACTTCTCACGGCCTTGGAGATGACTCTAAAGTAGGAATTTATCTACATAATTCAAATGAATACTTAGAAGTTCAGTATGGAGTTTTCAAAATTAAAGGAGTTCCAATTAATGTCAACTATCGTTACAAGGAGGATGAACTAGTCTATCTGTTAGACAACGCAGATGCAGAAGCTGTTTTTTTTCAAGGTTGCTACACAAAACAAATTAACTCGATCAAGGATAAGCTGTCTAAAGTAAAAGTTTTTATACAAGTAGACGATGGAACAGAGGATTTAATAGATTTCGCACAGGATTACGAAAGTTCTATAGTCAGCAACGCTCCCATGGATAGAATAATAAGATCCGAAGAAAATATTTACATGCTATATACAGGTGGAACAACTGGAATGCCAAAAGGAGTAATGTATGAACATGGTTCCTTCCTAAACGGCCTATTAAGGGCTGGAGAAGCTTGGGGCCTACTGCCCTTAGGAGATGAATTTGAGCTTGATGATTTACCCAAATTAATTCTAGATTTATTGGCCAGTAATAATCTTCCGGTTAGCATACCCGCATGTCCATTAATGCACGGTACAGGCATGTGGCTAGGTGCCCTAATTCCTTTATTAACAGGAGGAACTGTAGTAACTATTCCACAATTGGGTTTTGATCCTGATTACCTTTTAAAAGAAACGGAAAGAACCAAAACAAATTACCTTGTAATAGTAGGAGATGCATTCGCTAAACCCATCCTGGGCGCGTTAGATAAAGCCAAAGATGAAGGTAAGCCTTACAACCTTGAGACCGTTAAGATGATGATTTCTAGCGGAGTTATGTGGAGTGCGGAGGTAAAAGAAGGCTTGCTTGCTCATCATGAGATGCTTCTGGTTGATGCGATGGGTTCAACCGAAGGAGGAATGGGAGGTTCAGTGGCTTCTAGAGACAATCCTGCACCAACTGCAAAATTTACCTTAAATCCAGGAACAATAGTTATTACAGATGAAGGTAAGCATGTGGAGCCTGGGTCAGGGGAAATAGGAAAAATAGGAACCCCTGCAGCCCCATTAGGTTATTTCAAAGATCCTGAAAAGTCAGCGGCAACTTTTAAAGAGGTAGAGGGAGTTCGCTATAGTTTTCCTGGCGACTATGCTCTTGTAGAAGCTGATGGAACTATCACTCTATTGGGTCGAGGCAGTAACTGCATTAATACGGCAGGTGAAAAAGTCTATCCTGAAGAAGTTGAAGAGGCAGTTAAACGTCATCCTGATATCTATGACTGTTTGGTAGTAGGAGTAGACGATGATAGGTTCGGGCAAAGAGTAGTTGCCTTGGCATCCTTTCAAGACCAAAAGACCATCGAAGAACAAGATCTTATAAGTTTTACAAGAGAACATCTTGCAGGCTTTAAACTTCCAAAACAAGTTTTCTTTGTTGAAGAAGTCATGCGAGCTCCGAACGGTAAAGCCAACTATAAATGGGCTAAAGAGAGAGCTGCAGAAGAACTTTCCTAGAAAATCTATATGAAGGTTTCAGATGCCGTAAAACAAAGAAAATGTATTAGGGCTTTTGTTGATACACCTGTAGAGAACGGTCTAATTAAATCGTTATTAGAAAAATCTGCAAGGGCAGCATCAGGAGGAAATCTACAGCCTTGGCGAATATTTATTATCAACAATGAAACCATGACTTCTTTTTTAGAACACTTGGCTGGTTGGAATTCACCTGAAACCCCCTCGTATGACGTTTATCCAAAGAATTTAACGGAGCCATATAGATCTTCCAGATATAAAGTTGCCATGGACATGTACGAACTTCTAAAAATAAATATGGAAGATAAGGAAGCTAGGATGAAGCAGCTATTAAAAAACTTTGAATTCTTTGGAGCACCCGCGGCCTTTTTTTGTTATGTAGACAGACAAATGGGGCCTCCTCAGTGGTCAGATTTAGGAATGTTTCTTCAGACCTTTATGTTGTTGGCTAAGGAAGAAGGCTTAGATACCTGTCCTCAGGAAGCTTGGGCTACAAGACCAGAAAGTGTATCTAATTTTGTTGAAGCTAATGAGGAATTAATGCTTTTTTGTGGAATGGCCATTGGTTATATAGATACAGAAGCACCTGTAAACCAACTTGTCACTGAAAGAGAACCCATAGAAGTCTGGGCTAAATTTGTAGAAAAATAATTCTTTATATTGGTTATGCATCGCCTACTTTTTCAGCATAGACAACCCGTTCAATTTGCAATATGTCCAAATTTCTTCCTGTCGGTTTCACATAACGATCGCACAGCTCGTTATATCCGAGATCTTTCACGAGTTTCCAGCCAATCCTTCCAAGAAGCTCGCCCAATGTTGTGGGGTCGAATCCGAATTGCCAAATTTTGTCTTTGAGAACCATTCGTTTATAGGTCTTCTCCTGATTGTAGAGGTTCGTTCCATCAATAAAGTCTCTTGGTACGTACGTGAATACCAACTGGCTTCCAGCTGGGGCTTTCGCGAAAAAATCAAAAGTCTTTTTGACGGAAGCTTCGTTCAGATATTGTGAAACAGCCTCCCAGATAAAAAAGGTTCTTACCCCTGCTTGATATCCACTTTGTTTCAATGACTCACCTATCTCTTGTTCAACAAAATTCATACCGGTGAGTGTTACATTTTCAGGAACTGTCTTGAAGGCTCTTTTTAGCGCTCTCTCTTTTGCAGCAATATTAATGGGTTGGTCTACTTCCCAGCAGGGGATATTGCTTAAGGCTTCAAGACGATAGAGTCTCGTGTCGAATCCCGCACCGAGATTTACGACCGCTTCTACCTCTCTGTTTTCGGCCGCCTCTAAAAGACGTTCATCTATATAACATTTTCGCACAAGAAAGCAGCTCCATCCTCCGGGGAGAATCTTTTCTGTGAGACCTACTATCCAGTTTCTAAAGACGGAGATCTTCGTTAGTTGAATCCAAAAGAGATCTGTACCGGAGAAGAGTTTCGGAGCAAGGGTGTCATTGATAATTCGCTCTTCCTGTGGGAAGTTCTGTTCAACCGCTACAATAAGTGTGGGTCCTTTGCCTGTTTTTGCTGCACTCTTGGTATCAACATCCGTGTTGGATTTCATAGGTTTAAATATCTAAGGGAGAATTTGTCTCTATATTAAGTTGGCCTTCAAGACCTGCTACTCGATGCTGTGCACTTTTTATGTATTCTGGGTCCGATAAGCTTTTCTGTTTGGATATGTGGCAATTGCAACCACATCCCAAAGATCTTCAACTTCTCCCAGCATAAGACGTGATACCTTTCCACTAAAGATAGGCTTAGCGCCTACTTTTTCTAGGTGTCCCCTTACTTCTTGACCGTATATAGCATAAGCCTCTTCGCCCGTTAGATCAGTTTCTCTTTTATCAGGGTATACCGCCTTGTCTTTAAATTTAAGCAGATTCACCATATAAATTGGCTGGTCTTTACCTTCTTCAAGAAAACCAGCCATCTGTTGATCATTAGGCATGAGCGCATTCTTAACTTCCATAATTAAACCTCTCTAGTTTCTAAGCGCTGTGTCTAAGCACTTCGCCGTTAGCTGCTCCCGTTAACTCACCGTCTATAAAATTAATTTTTCCATTAACTATAGTAGCCTTGTAGCCTTTGGAGCCTTGGACATACCTTGGAGCTCCTCCTGGAAAGTCATGGACAATTTCAGGTTGGAGCTCAGCTACAGTCTCAGCATCAAAAACATTAACATCAGCCTTTTTTCCAACCTCTAGCGTTCCTCTATCCTTCAAACCAATAATTCTAGCTGGGGCTGAGGTAATCCTTCTCACTCCTTCCTCTAAACTATAAAGTCCGGCTTCCCTAACCCAATGAGAAAGCACAAAGGTAGCCCACCCTGCATCGCAAATCTGAGATACATGAGCTCCGGCATCACCAAGACCAGGAAATATTCTATCGCTTAAGAACATTTCTCCAGCGGCTTCCAAGTTCTGGTTGAACATCCTGTAGTTGAAAAGGGTTCTTCCTTCAGACTCGTCTGACAATCTTAAAAAGGTGGCTGAAGGATGTTCTCCTTTTTCTTTTGCCATTTCAGCAATACACTTTTCTCTACCGGCAGCATAATCGGGAGTTTCACCATTACCAAGCCAGAAAACCTGATTATAGGGAATTGATTCTTTGCCGCTACTGGCTTCTTCAATCAGTTTATTACGTAATTCTGGATCTCTTATTGAGGACAACCTCAATTCAAGATTCATCTGTCTCAGTTTTTCCCAAGTTTCACCAGGAAAGGGCAAGCCAGACTGCAGTCCAAACATAAAACCAGAAGACCTAGGTTGAGAAATACCAGTTATATCGCCGCCGTCTTTACATAATTCTTTTAATAGATTTCGCACCCTTTTTCCTGAAGCAGGGTCAGGTCCAGCACCAATACTGAAAAGAATTCTGTCACCGGTTGTGCTTGCCAAATCTTTAAGGAGATTAACAGAGAATTCAGGCTGTCCTCCAAAATCTAGTACGTTTTGCATGAGGCCTTTCTTTTGTCCTACTACTTTGGCAATTCCTAAAAGCTCTTTTGCTTCCGCATAAGTTCCTGGAATTGACCTGCCATCAGGGCCAACATGAGGGGGGTATCTGTTAGTTGAAAACCCAACGGCCCCGCTATCCATTGATTCTCCAACTATTTCTGCCATTTGTTGGATTTCTTCATCTGTCGCTAGTTCTTCTACAGACCTTTCTCCCATTACATAATATCTAACAGCCGTATGGCCAACCATCCCAGCTACATTGATACCAAGATCAAATTTTTCAATTGAATCAAGATAACCTCCATAATCTTCCCAGTCCCAAGGAAGACCTCCTAGGATTGCTTCTTTAGGAATGTCTTCTACAGTTTGCATCATGTGAGCTATGAGCTCTCTATCTTCAGGCTTGCACGGAGCAAAAGTAACACCACAGTTACCCATCAGGACTGAAGTTACGCCATGAACACTGACCGGTCTTAACTCATGGTCCCAACCAATTTGAGCATCAAGGTGAGTGTGAATATCTACAAATCCCGGAGTTACAGTCTGGCCGTCTGCATCAATTTCATGTTCAGCTTTGCCGTCTATTTTTCCTATTTCTGTGACAATTCCATCTTTAATTGCAACATCAGCGTACCTAGCAGAAGCACCAGTTCCATCCACTACTTGGCCTCCTTTGATCAATATGTCGTTAGTCATTTTTGCTCCCTGTAATAATTAAGGACTTTCATAATAAATAAAGTAAACAAACTGTCAAATATTCAGGATATAAAGCCTTTTTTAGTTATTTTATCTTTTTAACTCTAAATCTCCCTTTAGAGCTTTCTAAAAAAAATGAACGCATCTCTCCAGGTACAATTCTGATAGTCTCTCCTTTTTTCAGCCCGGCTCTTTTTACTGAATCAGTCAGCTGCCAGGTTTCTCCATTATCGAGCTTGAATCTAAATTTATAGTTTATAAGGCTAGCTGAAACTACAGTGGCAGAAAAGGATTGGTATTTGTCTTCATTTTTTTGTTTTTCGACATCCCTTTGTCTTGTTATTCTTTTAACCCGTCTCTCAAGAGACACTATTTTTTCTTGCTGGCCCTCTATAATTTCTTCCGAAGATGCAGAAACGCCTTCCTCAACAACAAGATCTATCTCCTTAGGCTCTACCTTTGCAACAACTGGTTTCACTTCATCTTTCGGACTTTCACTTTCGTCTTTGACAAGAGCATCAAAGCAAGCCAACCTCTTCATGGGGTCGTTAATCAGGCTGCACTTTTTAATGTCTTCAATTTCCTGAGCGTTTGCTACACAAGAAAAACAAATTAAAAGCACAGTACTTACAATGAATTTTTTCATCTGTACATTAAAACAGATATCTCATTTATTCTAAACAGAGATACCTGGTGGGCTAGGCAGGACTTGAACCTGCAACCTTTTGCTCCGGAGGCAAACGTTCTATCCAGTTGAACTACTAGCCCATGTAATTGATTATAAATTGATTTAAAGATCGCTGTCTCTTTGTCCTTTTCTTCCTATATAATGTCGGCGCTTCTAACTGCTAACTTAAGATTCTATGAATAAATCTATTCTTTTTATTGTTTTAGGGCTTGCCTTAACAACCATTAGCTTGGAAGCTTCAGAAGCAGAAAAGGCCATTGAAAAAAGAATAGCCCCAGTGGGCCAAGTTTGTGTTGAAGGCCAAGACTGCGCTCAAGAAGCTAGTCTTGTTAGTTCTAATCCGGATGTAATGAGGAGCGGGGAAGAAATTTACGATGCTGCTTGTACTACCTGTCACGCTATTGGTTTGGCAGGAGCTCCTCTGTTTGGAAACAAAGTCATCTGGGGAGAGAGAGCAAACAAAGATTTAGCTGTTTTAGTGGAAACGGTAACTAATGGACTGGGTGGCATGCCGCCTATGGGTATGTGTATGGACTGTTCTCAAGAAGAGTTAGCTAACTCGGTCCAATACATGCTTGATGCCCTTAACTAAAACTTTCCAGAGTTTCTTCCAACTGATTCCAAGAGCTTATTTCCTCAAAATCTGCTTTCTTATCTAGGGGCCAGTCCATTCCCTTTTCGTTAAACCAAATAGCTTTCATGCCTGCCTTAAAGCTGCCCTCTACATCATTTATTGGATGATCCCCCACGTGACAAATTTCTTCAGCTTTGAATCCAGTTTCTCTTGCAGCCTCTTCAAAGATCAATGGATCTGGTTTTCCTACATTCATATTCTCGGCGGATACATTGAAATCAAAATAATGACTTATACCGATTTTCTCAAGATCCGCATTTCCGTTTGTAATCACACCAAGAACATATTTTTCTTTTAAGTTTTTTAGAGTCTGTTCGGTTCCTTCATAAAGAGTTACATCGTTCCGACCAGAGAAAAATATTTTAAAAGACTCCCTTGCCATGATTTGTGATTCCTCTCTGTTATAGCCGGATCTAATGCCTAACTCAACAAGTGACAGTTCCCTAAGCTTCGATAACTGATTCACTAAGTCATTTTTTTTGGAAATCAGATCATCTCTGATTTTCATCGCCTCTTGGCTTTTTAGAAGTACTTCAACCCCAGGGTAATTATCAATTAGCCACTGATTAGTATCTTTCTCTGCCTTGAGTATGACGGGTAGCAAGGGCCACAAGGTGTCATCCAAATCAAAAGATACAGCCTTAATACTCATTTATTTTTTCTGGTCTTAGCCCTTGGATGAGCTTCGTCATATACCTTGGATAGATGTTGGAAATCCAGTTTTGTATATATTTGTGTTGTTCCTATATCAGAGTGTCCTAACATTTCTTGAACAGCCCTCAAGTCTCCACTGGATTCTAAGATATGGCTAGCAAAAGAATGCCTTAACATATGGGGATTAACCGTTGGCAGCCCTCTTTTTTTACTTAACCTCTCTAGTCTAAGCTGGACCGATCTAGCCGAGAGTCTTTTACCATTCTTGTTTAAGAACAAAGCCTCATTATTATCAACAGAAATCTTTTTCCGAACCAAAAGCCAATCCCTTAGCCCCTGTATGGCTTTTTCTCCAATTGGCAAGTCTCTTGTCTTGTTTCCCTTACCCACTACACGACAAGACCTTTCCTTGATGGAGACACCGCCTAAATCAAGACCACAGAGTTCAGAAAGCCTTAAGCCTGACGAATATAAAAGTTCAAACATAGCCTTGTCTCTGATTTCAAGATCTCCTTGTGGCTTAAAATCCAAAAGTCTTTTAACCAGATCAGTATCCAGGGCCTTGGGCAAGAGTTGCGCTGATTTAGGGGAACTGATATCAGCTGCAGGGTTAGTATCAATAATTTCTTCATCTAATAAATAGTTAAAGAAGCTGCGAATAGAAGACAGCATCCGTTGCAAGCTTCTAGGATTCAAACCTCTTCTCCTTTCACTGGCAA
>JYMV01047053.1_pt1 | contig 20315 bp, 15 predicted proteins | sample 338911 | NCBI WGS metagenome assembly JYMV01 (sample SAMN03354496, study PRJNA234377) | hydrothermal vent metagenome | biome: Deep sea; feature: Hydrothermal plumes at the Eastern Lau Spreading Center, Western Pacific Ocean; material: Seawater | place: Tonga | collected 2009 | depth 2000 m m
TGGCCTGGTGGGCCTTGCTGGCGAAGTGCTGCAGTTCCTCATAGGTCGTGAGGTAGTCCTCAGCCGGCTTCCGGACAAAGGCCTCGAGGGCGGTCAGTTTGCCTTCCTCGCCCTTGAGCATCATGTCGGTCTGCGACGACTTGGGAGCCTGCTGCAACTGCTCGATGGCCCTGAAGTTCTGCTGCATCTTGTCGTGGATATTGTCCGCGACCAGTCCCATTTCCTCAACGACCTTCTGTTTGAAATGAAACTTCTGGAAGTTCTTCTGCAGTTTGTCGTTCAGTTTCTCGAATGCCTCGCTAGCCTTCTTCGACTTGGCCTTGGCGGCGCGACGCCAGGCGGCGTATTTTTTATCCACCTCGGAGTCTTGCTCTCTCACCTTTTTGATGAGGCGGTGCAACGCCTTGATATGTTTCTCACGGGTCTCAATGACCTTGTCGATCGTGACCCGGTCAAAACGCTCCTTGGGGGGATCGGCGGTCAACTTTTCAGCCAGGGCGATGTGTTCCTTAGCGGTAAAGCCAAGGCTGTACAGGATGCGCTTGACCTCCAGTTCGGCGGCCTCAATCCGCTTGGAAATCTCCACCTCCTGCTCGCGCGTCAACAACGGCACCTGCCCCATCTGCTTGAGGTACATGCGAACCGGGTCGTCGAGAATATCCAGTCGGCTTTTCTCGGCCTCGCTCTCTGATTGTACCGGTTTTTGCCGGGGTGCCGTGTCCAGTTGCTCGACAATCTCCACATCAAGACTTTTCAACTTGGCGAACACCTCGTCCAGTTTCTCCGGAGTCACCAAGTCCTTTGGCAGGGTCTCGTTGATATCGGAGATGGTCAGGTGACCCTGGTCCTGGGCCAATTGCATCAGTTCCTTAATCTTCTCCGGCAAGTTGAATTCCTCATCCTTGGAAAAATCGGGCTCCTGGGCCGGCACGTCCTCCGACCCTGCACCCTCGACACCCTCCCTGGGTTCCTCAGCAGGCGGCGGGGTTTCTTGTTTCTTGGCCTTGGTTTCCTTGCGCGTAGGTTTCTTTGCCGCATTCTTGGAAGCAGTTTTTTTTGCTGGTGCCTTTTTCGCGGGAACCTTGGAAACGGGCTTAGCCGCCTTTTTGGCCACGGCTTTTTTGGTCGTGGCTTTTTTGGTCGTGGCTTTTTTTGCCACGGCTTTTTTGGCTGTCTTTTTGGCCGACACTTTTGCAGCAGGCTTGGCCGTCTTCCTGGCCAGGGCCTTCTTTTTTGCGGTCGGGTTTTTTGGCAACGGCTTTTTGGTTGCCAGCTTGGCCGCGGTTTTTTTTGCACCCCGGCCAACCGGCTTTTTGGCCGGTGGTTTTTCTGCTTTATTTGCGGCTGTTTTTTTCTTCGCGCCAGTCGCCTTGGATTGCGCGGGTTTTTTGGCCTGTTTGGCCGGTGCCTTTTTTGTGGCTGTTTTTTTTGCTGCTGTTTTTTTGCTTTTTGCTTTTGCCATTCCGTTTATCTCGATCGGGCGCGGGTACATTCCACCTTATGACCCCAGAAGAAAGTCCTGCTTCATACGCAGGACAGCCCGAAATTGTTTCACAAAGCATTAGCCCTGTCAATCGGCAGTTTGTTTTTCAGAGAAACGCCGCAGCTCAGACTTAATAAAAAAGCCCCAACTCAATGGAAGCCAATGGGTTGGGCTTTTTGTCAGCTTGAGTTCAGAAGCCAGGCAATCACTCCCGCCTGGCCAAGGGCCAACAGGAACAAGGCTGCCCAGATCGAGCCTTCAAACAGGCGGCGATCGGCTTGACCAAGCGGCGCGAGCCAGAAATGAAACTTGGCGGCACCCAGTTCCACCAGGTCGCCGTGATTCAACCGGAATTTTTTGCGGTGGGAATCGCCGTTGACGACAACCAGTGCATCCGGGCACGGGGTTGCTGTAATCCCGTTTTCGCCGTCGTTGTCGAGAATCAGGTGTTTGCCCCATACGCCCTTGGCATCGATCCTCAGATCGCACTCCTTCGCTTGGCCAAGCGCAAAAGGAAAACGGCGGGCCTCGATTGGGTCGCCCGCCGTGGCTTCGTCAATCCTTTCGAGTCGAATCTTCAAAAAATCTTTTGTTTCACGACAATATTATCACCCGGGTAAACCGGCAGATCCTTTGTCGGATCATCCAGCGCCGCCTTGCAGTCAACGATATCCACATGGCCGTTGGCCCGAATCACCCGGACCTCCCTTTGGTTCGCAAAATTGGTGAAGTCGCCAGCGGATTGGATGGCCTGGGTAACTGTGATCCGGCCGATAAATATCTGGCGACTGGGCTGCCGAACCTCCCCCCCCACGTAAAAGAAACGATCAGCTGTCTTGATGGTTACGTTGATGGTCTTGTAGATATCGGGCACGTATGCCTGTTCCAGTTCTCTCTCGAGTTCACCAATGGTTTTCCCGGCGGCGGTGACTGGGTTTTTCAGGTAAGGGGGGCTGATGGTGCCATCCTCACGGATGCGGCAAACGTAGGGTATCGGAATGGTGCTCAACCCGCTGAAGGTGATGGTGATATGGTTCCCGGGTTCGAGGCTGTCCGTGGAGTTGACGTGTATCGGCACGTCACTCGTCCCGGCCCCCGGGTTCACGGGCCGTGGGCGTGTGGTTTCGCAACCCGCAGCCACCAACACAACTGCAACCAATAAACCCCTGCAAACAAATGTCATTAGACAGTTTATCAAATCGATTCTCGAACAGCCCATTGCCCAGGTTCCCCCACGGCCATCAATACTTGGGCTTCTCATCCTCCCCGCCGATATCAGCCTTGGCCAGCAGCTTGGCGTCCTTCTTCCCGTCCTGGGCCTCGTCGGCCGACTCCTCTTTTTCGCGGCTCTTGTAATAGTAGTCGTAGTAATAGCCACTGTAATAGTAGTAGTAGGAATCCTGTGAAATGTTGATGTTGTTGAGAACCACGCCCACGAGTTCACCGCCAACCTTGGTCACCATATCCTTTGCCCGCTGGGTCATCAGCTGCGGGTATTTGCGGTACTGAACCACCAGCACGCACATGTCCACCATGCTGGCGAGAACCGAGGCATCGCTCACCCCCATGATGGGCGGGGCGTCCAGAAACACGTAGTCGTACCGACTCTTCATTTCGGCCACGAACTCCTTCATCTTGGCCGAACTGAGGATGCCCATGGAGCTGCTGGGCAGCTTGCCGCTGGGGATGAAATGGAGCGACGGTAGTTCCGTGGTCTGGATGACCTCTTCGATGGTGGCCTGCCCAAGCAGGTAGTTGGTCAGTCCTATGTTGTTGGATAACTTGAAGAAACGATGCATCGAGGGCCGGCGCAGGTCGGAGTCCACAACCAGGACTCGGTCGCCCTGCTGCGCAAAGACCACTGCCAGGTTGAACATGGTCGTTGTCTTGCCCTCGCCCGCACCGCCGCTTACCACGCTGAACGTGGTCTGCTTCTCAGATTGACGCCCGGCAAAAAGGATGTTGGTGCGCAGCACCCGGTACGCTTCCGCGTGGGGACTTTCGTCCCCTTCGTCCAGGAGGGAACCCACATTTTGAGGAATGACACCAAGGACGGCGGCATTAAGGGCACGCTCGACATCGTCAATGGTTTTCACGCTGGTGTCGAGATACTCGATAAAGAATGCCAACCCCACACCCAAAAGCAGGCCGACCACAACCCCAAGTGCGATGTTCAAGGGAATGTTCGGCCGAACCGCCTTGATGGGCAGATCCGCATCGTCGGTGATTTCCACGGTGGATTCCTTGGGCAGCGCCAAGTCCACTTCCTCCTGCATGACCCGGAGCGCGATGGTGTCACGAATGCGCGTGGTGTTGGAGAGCTCCCGCTTGGCGTCGAAGTATTCCCGTCCCTTCTCCCGCATATCGGATTCCCGTTTTTTTGCATCCGCGACATCTCTTTGCAATTGCTCCACTTGGGCCTTGGTTGAGTTGACCCTCAACTCCAGTCCCGCAAGGACGCCCTTGATCCGGTCATCGATCTGCCCCTCGAGAACGGCCACCACTGCCTTCAAGCCCTTGATTCTCGGGTGCTCATCTCCCAGATCGACGCTTTGGTTGGCCAAGGTTTGCTGGCCGGTGTGCAATTCGCGAATCAGTACATCCAACTGGGCATCCGGGTGGGCAGTGAGGATGGAGGCACGCAACTCCTCGTCGGATTGCGCCCTGAGTCCCTCAAGCAAAGTGGACTGTGTGGTGTGAATCCCTCTCACATTGATCAATTCGGATTCATAACGACGCACGATCTCCGGCTCGATGATCGAGTAGCTTTCATCCCCGGCCGCATCGGATATGCCCTCCTGCGTTCGCAGTTCATCGACATTGGCCTGCATGAGGGAAATCTGTTCGTTGATTTTTTTCAGCCTGCTGTTGAGCACCAAGATTCCCTTTTTCACTCGTTCCTCCTGCATATCCTTCCTGTGGTTTTGGTATTCCTTTGCAAGGGCCTGGGCGATCGTTTGTGCCCACTGTGGCTTCCGGTCGTACGCCCGAAGCTCGATGATGCTGGTGTTCCGGAACTGACGAATATCAATCGCCTTTTCCAGGATTTTCCGGGCCTCGATCTCCGTCAACGACTTGCCGCCGTTGAGGCGTTTCCACTCTTCAGTCAATCCGCATTTGGAGACAACCTTGTCCAGGACTTTTTGTGACTGGATTTTCTCGAACTCAGTCTGTATGAAATAAGGGTCAAACACCGTTGGCCCGGATTGCATGCCAAGCAACGGGGCAATATCCGACGTATCCTTCTCGATGGAGATCCGGGAGAGGCTCATGTAGGTCTCGGGCAGGAGGAATGTCACCACGGTAGTCGTCACGGCGGTGAGTAAAAAGACGAGCAGGATGGTTACGAACCGAACGCGGATGATCCGCCAATAATCCAGAATGTGGAGTTTGTCGTACGACTGATCTTTACTTGGATCTTTACTTGGGGTTTTATCCATTTTCTACAACCCAGAAAAAAAAGGGAGGCCAGATAAACACTTCCGGCCTCCCGTGAAAAGTTTTTGTTCTAGGAAATCAATAACTTGTGCCAATGCCGATGGACATGTAGTTCCGCTCGAAACTGCGGTGCGGGACGTCCGAGTCGAGCTCGTCGTAGTTGTAGGCCACCTCGGCCCAGATGTTGTCGGCGATGGCGTAAGTCAGGCTGGCCCCCAACAGCAGGAGGGATTCCTCCCTGCCGTCCAATTTCTCGCCGCCGCCGTTGATCTCTGCATCCTGAAAGCGACCGGTCAGGGTGCCATGAACCTTGGCGCTGATCTTGTGGAGCAACTGGGCGTAAACCGCAGTGATTTCCTGATCAGCAGCCTGCAGGTCAGTGGCTCCGCGGGCGAGGCTCGCTCCCGCCACCAGTTTGCTCCCCTCGGCATATCCCCATTCCATGCGGGCATCCACATACGGGCTGGTCTCATCCTCCGGTATCAATCCGGGCATGAGGTCGAAATCATAATAGTCGACGTTCTGCACACCCGCCCGCACATCGGCGATGAAATTCTTGTTCAACTGATGGCGTGCCCCGACATATCCGTAATGGGCGTGATTGTTGCGGGCATCCGCCTTGAAATCCAGACCCGGAACCTGCAGTTCGCCCCCGTCAAAGTCCGTCGAGGAAAACTGGTAACCCACGTAGTATTCCGTTTGGGCCATGCCGTAAAACACGTCAAGACTGACTTCGTTGTAGGATCGGTCCAGCAGTGCGGAATGGTATTCCTCCTCATAATCGAAAATGGAATTCCCGTAACCAATCTCTGCTCCAGTGCTCCCTGAAAGAACCCGGCGGTATTGTGCCGAGAAGGTGTTGCGCAGGTTGTCTCCCTCGGTGCGCAGCGGGGTGCCTCCGTTCAGTATCTCAGGCTCCTGGGCAACCACAAGGCTGTCTGACAACAGCAGGACTGATGTGTCGGAGAATGCCTTGTTGAGGCTGATGCCCAACTCGTGGCCGTAGTCCTCATTGTCGCTTTCCCGATCTTCGTAATACCGCATACCAAACGCATACCCGGCGCTGAACTCCGTGTCCGTCCCTTCCCCGACGGTCAGGTTGATACCGGGGCTGACCTCGATGCCCCAGCTCTCCTCGGCGAGTTCCTCGGGCGAAGTTGTATAGTTGTCGTCGTAAAACCCCCTCAACGAGGCGGTTACTTCCCAGACCTTGCCGGCGTCAGCAGCCTGCACTCCGACAACACCAATCGCGGCAACTCCCAAGGTGATAATTCTTTTATTCATAGCTTTAATTGAAAACCCAAACTCAAACCCACGAGCGGTCAGCAGGGCTGAATGGAGGGGCATTGTCGATGCTCAGCCGGCCATGTCAACCTCAATTGCATAAGTTTTTCGACTTTTTTAATTGTCACAACCCCGTTGACATCAAGCACCTATGGCTGGCTTTCCGGTATCGCAAACAGCAGCCACTGCCTGGGGGAATAATCGTTCAAAACCGCCTTTAGCGGAAATCCATTGGGCAAATCACCCTCAACGCGCACGGCCCGCACAAAACTCTCCCAGTTCAACTCATTTGCATAAAACACTTTGCTAACGTACCGCTGATCGGTGGTGACCTCCGTAAAATACAGTGCACTAATTGGCCACCGGTCGTTGAGGGCGTAAAAATCAGGCTGGACGTTGCGGGTCAGCCACACGCAATCCCGATCGCCGTACCAGGCCACGGCCCATGGGATGTCGCTCATTAGCAAGTCCCCGGCGCTGATGGTGTCCTCCCCCGACTCTCCCGGCAGCGAGCTGACATACTGCACACGCGCCGGATAGTACGGCGGATCAGCCACGGGAGAGGGATGCGGCAGGAGAAAGCTCAAGGCCATCGGAAGCGAGGCGGCCACGACCAGCCCGGCGGAAGCAGCCAAGCGCATTTCCGGCAGGCCCACTTTCCACTGATCCAACAGCGAGAAAAACAACCCTGCGCCGAACAGAAAAGAGACCGGCCCAAGAATGGCCAGGAGATTCTCGCCATCCACGCTCGACGCAGCCACCTCCGGGGCGCCTTGGCCAAGCGACCTCGCCAACAACTCACCCAGCGTGCTGTTGGCCGCCGAGAGGTGTGTGCGGCCAAGCGCTTGGCCAAGCGCAAACATCGCGAGTGTCATTAACAAAAAAAACCGCAGCCGCCGCAGCGATCGGTTCCGGAACGGCACAACCAAGCCAACGAGACACACCACCGCAAACCAACTTCCGGAAAACCGCAGCAACTCGTGAACCAGCAGATGGCGGAGGTTGCGTTTCAGCTTGTTCGCAACGTCCCACAACCCGACGTGGTCAGCCACCCCCACCTTGATTTCATTCTCTGCGTTTTTTTGATTGTCGCTTGGCTCATAAAACAAGGTGCGCTCGAGCGTATCCTCGGGGAAGGTGCTGGTCTGCGAGTACAGGGCCAAGCCGGCCGTCCCGAACAGGTTGCCGCTCCACTGCATGTTCCTCACAAGCCAAGGCGACATCACCAGCAAAAACCCAAGCAGCGCCAGCGCCACCGTGCGTCCCCTGTGCCGGCCCAAAAACCAGCCGAGATAAACCAACACCGGCAGGATCACCCAGGCAAAGCCGTAGCGGGTCAACCCGCCCAAGCCAGCCAGTGCCCCAACCCAAAGCGCCATCCAAGCAAACCAACCGCCGCCGCGCGGCACCTCGTCATTCCCCTGCTCCTCCAGTTTCACAAGCGCCTTGGCCAAAGCCAAAAACAAAACCAGCAGCAACATCGTCGAGAGACCGGAGACGCTGAACCGCCAGTAAAGTTCCGTTCCCAAAAACACCAATGCCGCACACCAGGCCACCGGCTGGTCGAATAGCTTATCGCCCAGCCGAAAGACCTGCACGAGCGCGATAAAAAAAAGAACCTGATTGAGCAGGTTGATGACAATCTCCGGCTTGTAACGCGGAGAATTGCCGATTTGAAACTCAAACGGCAGCACCTTCATCAACCCGGCCAGCAGCAACGGGTACACCGGCGGGTTGGTGATGTCGGGGAATTCGCTGCGAAGTTCCTCATCGGAGACAGCGCCCTGCTGCCGCAAAATATCGAGGCTCAGCGGCCGGATAAACCGAGTGGTGTAGCCGCGTCCCTCGGAGATGTTACGGGCCAGTTGCGCGACGTCCATCGCCTCGGGGGACGTGAAGTTGCGCGTGAGGTTCAGGTTGTAAACCAGCCCCAGGCTCCCGATCAGCAGCAGCAAAACCAAGCCGCGAATGCGCTTGGCCCATTGCCCCTCCTCGAGGCTGTGTATGATTTCCTGAACCCGAATCATCCGTTGTTACGCCGCCGCTTGGTCACCCTTGGATGCAGGGATGCCTCATCGCGTTCAAATTCCCTCCAAACCGTAGCGGTTGAGCTTGCGGTGAAGCGTCCGCCGGCTGATGCCGATTTTCCGAGCTGCCGTTGTCCGGTTGCCCCGGCATTCCTTCAGCGTGCGGATGATGAGTTGCTTCTCCGCCTCCTCGAGCGTCACGCCTTTGTCGACGAGCGGCCGGGTCAGCTGCTTCTCGTGTTGGATTACGCCCCGGCTCTGCACCGATTGAGGGAGACCGGCCAACTCGATCATGTCGCCCTTGGCCAAAACCACAGCGTGCTCCACGGCGGTGCGCAACTCACGCACGTTCCCCGGCCAAGCGTAGCGGATGATCGCCTCCAGTGCCTCGGCGGTGAAGTCGGTCACCGGCTTGGCGTTTTCCTCGGCGAACTCGCGGAGAAAACTCAATGCCAACATCGGGATGTCCGAGGCGCGCTCCCGCAGGGGCGGCGCCCAGAGTTCCACCACGCCCAGGCGAAAGTAGAGATCCTCGCGAAATTCGCCGTTGCCGACCAGCTCTTTCAGATTTTTGTTCGTCGCGGCGACGATGCGGACATCCGCCACAATCGTCTTGCTGCTGCCAACCCGCTCGAAAGTGCGCTCGCCGAGAAACCGCAGCAGCTTGACCTGGGTCGTCCCGTCGATATCACCGATCTCGTCGAGGAACAATGTGCCGCCCTCGGCCTGCTCAAACCGCCCAACCCGCCGCTCGTGCGCGCCGGTGAATGCCCCCTTCTCGTGGCCGAACAACTCGCTCTCAAGCAGCGTCGGCGACAGCGCAGCGCAGTGCACAGTGACCATCGGATGCCTCGAGCGCGGGCTAAGCTGGTGGATCGCCTTGGCCAAAAGCTCCTTGCCGGTGCCGCTCTCGCCTTGGAGCAAGACAGTCGCCCGCGACGGCGCCACCTGCCGGACGATGTCCATCACCTTTTGCATCGGCTCCGACTCGCCGATGATGTTCTCGAGCCCGAACTTTTTGTTGAGTTGCTGCTTGAGCGTCTTGTTTTCGCTCTCGAGGGTGCGCAGCTTGAGCGCGCGGGCGATGCGGGTCTCGAGCTCGTCAATCTGCATCCGCCCCTTGGCCAAGTAGTCGTCAGCACCCTGCTTGAGCGCCTCGACCGCCAGCTCCTCCGAGCCGTAGGCGGTCATCAGGATGCAGATCGGCGGCTTGGCCAGCGACTTGGCTCGGGCGATAAGCTTCATCCCGTCCTCGTTGTTCGGCAGCCGAAAGTCAGTCAGCAAAACCTCGAACGACTCCGCCTCGAGCAGGTTCGCCGCCGAGGCGGCATCCTCGGCCACGTACACCTCGTAACGATCCTCCAACGCGGCGCGTAGTCCGTCGCGTGTCGGCTTCTCGTCATCAACAATGAGCAGGTTCGGATTCATGCCTCGTTGTCTGCCGTCTCGAGCAGGTGCTGCCGCCGTTCCTCCTGCGGCAGCCAAATCCGGAAGGTCGTTCCCTTGCCGCCGTGGCTCACGAGTTCCAGCCGCCCGTCGTGGTCGCGCACGATTCGCTGCACAATCATCAGGCCAAGCCCGGAGCCTTTTTCCTTCGTCGTGTAGTACGGCTCAAAAATCCGCTTGATCTGTTCCTGCGGAATGCCGCCGCCGGTATCGGTCAGGCTCACCCAGACGCCGGCGGCGGCCTCGCCGGTCTTGATGGTCAACTCGCCGCCGGTGCTCATCGCGTGCATCGAGTTTTTCATCAGGTTGATCAGCGACTGCTTGATTTGCGCGGCGTCGAACAAGGCAAGGGGCAGCGACTTCGCAAACTCCAGCTTAATCGCCTGGCCGCGGTTATCGAACTCCGGGCGCAACAGCTCGATCGTCTCCTCGACCGTGTCGTTGAGTGAACTTTTTTTGAGCTTCGGCTTGCTCGGCCGGATGGCCTGCAAAAACTGGGTCACGATGTAGTCGAGCCGGTTGACCTCGCCCTTGGCCACGCTGATGTATTTTTCCAGCTTGGCCGCGATGTCGCTCACTTCGTCGGGGTCACCGGCCTCGCCGGCTGCCGACGGCTGGCCAAGCTTGCGGATCTCGCGATCCATCAATTGCAGATGAATGCTCAGGGCGTTCAGCGGGTTGCCAAGCTCGTGCGCCACGCTGGCCGCCAGCAGGGTCAGGGCCTGGATGCGCTCGCTCTCGATCGCCTCGTGGGTTTGTTCGCGAGCCTCGGTGGCGTCGTGCAGAATCAGCGCCATGCCGGTGCTGCCCTTGGCCTCGCCATCGAGCGGCGCGGCGTAAAGCCGGATGAAGCGTTTCCGGGGATAATCCAGCTCGAACTCCCGCCGCACGACACTCCGGCCGCCTTCGTGATCCGCCGCCTGCAGGGAGGCCCAGTCGAGCTCGGGGAGCAGTCGCGTCACGGGCTGATCCATCGCCGCATCCTCGTCAAAGCCGGTCAACTGACTCGCAGCAGCGTTTAGGTAAGTGACCTTCCCCTCCCGGTCGGCGACGAGCACACCGTCCTCGATCGTGTTGAACAGCGTTTCCAGAAACGACCGATCCCGGGCAAGCCGCTCGACAAACGACTGCAAGTTCTCCGGGTTGAGAGCATCAATGCGCCCGAGAACTTTTTCAATAAAACTGGACTTGGTCGAGGGCATGCGGCTCAGAGCCACTTTTTGATTTTGAAATAAAGAATGGTGCCCAGCGTGGACACAACCGTCACCGCCAACGCCACAATGTATCCGGTTTTGCCCGATGCAATCTCCGGCATGTTCTGAAAGTTCATCCCGTACCACGTGCCCACCAGCATCATCGGCGTCGTGATCACGGTGAACACCGTCAGCAGCTTCACGATCTCCCCGGTCTTGTTCGACGACATGTTCAGATACACCTGCAGCACGCCGGTCAGCGACTCCGCGTAGCGCGCCGCCAACTCGCCGATGTTGTAGAGCCCGTCGTAAACGTCACGGTAATACGGGATCAGGTGCGACCGAACGAGCTTGAACTCGCCGCGGACAAACCGGCCCAGCACTTCCTTTTGCGGGCCGATGATCTGGCGCAGTTGCAGCACCTCCTTCTTGATCTGCAGAATGGTGTTGAGCGTCTCCTTGCCGGGATCCGCAAGCGCCCGCTGCTCCACTTCCGCCACCTCCATCGCCAACTCGTCCAGGGCCGGCTTGTAGTTCTCTACGATCAAGTCCAGCAGCGTGTGGGCCACCCGGTCCGGTTCCGTCGCGATGTCCGCCGCGTTGCGCAGGCACATCTCCCCCGCCAACTCCACCGGCCGCAGCGGCTTGCTGTGAAACGTCACCAGGAAATTTTTACCCAGGTAAAAACTCAGCTCCGACGTCGCGAACACCCCGTCCTTGCGGCTGTAGTCCACCGCGTGGATCACCATGAACAGATACGGCGAAAACTCGTCCTTCTCCTTCGGCAGATACTCCTCGACCTTCGGCGACGGACTCTCTGTCACGCTGTCCTCGATGGACAGGGGATGAAAATGGAAGACGTTTTTGAGTAGAAAATCAGTCTCCTGCGGAGTCGGATCCTCGAGGTCAACCCACAGGAACAAATTGGTGTCCGCCAACAGCGTCGGCATCAGGAACAACTCGATGTCCTTGCTGTGCAACCTGCCCTTGGTCGTAAATGCGAATGACCGTACCATAAGCCTGTTGTTGTTTAGCGTTCAAATCCAAGCCCCAATAGGGACAAACTGGCGCAATCCTACCCCCAGTTATTCACAATGCAACTCAAAACCGTCGAGATAGGTCAAAATGTCACACTTTTCTGTTTTATTGCTACGATTTTATTAGCGTAAATAACTATTCACGTGTTAGTTATGTATACAATTGGCCAAGCCACAACCAGGCTGACTTGCACTATTTGCATTCGTGAATAAGCTTCGCGCGGCTTGACCCAGCTTGGCCAAGCGGGGTTTTTCCACAAAAAACATGTCCGAAAGCTACATTCAGAGTCTGTTCGCAGAACGTATCGGCGGCGTCAACTACGGAAAAGACACGGCCATCTACAAGTTTGAGAAGATCAAGCGCGCCAAAAACGCCGTGCTCGATGCCAACCCCGGTGCCGAGATCATCGACATGGGCGTCGGCGAGCCGGACGAAATGGCCTTCCCCGAGGTCGTGGCCAAGCTGCACGAGGAAGCCCAAAACCCGGCCAACCGCGGCTACGCCGACAACGGCGGCCAAGCGCTCAAGGAAGCCGCCACCCGATTCCTCGACAACGTTTGCGGCGTCAGCGGCATCGACCCCGGCACCGAGGTGCTCCACTCGATCGGCAGCAAGGCAGCGCTCTCCATCCTGCCGGCGGCCTTCATCAATCCCGGCGACACCGTCATCATGACCATCCCCGGCTATCCGGTGTTCGGTACGCACGCAAAATATTACGGCGGCCAAGTGCACAACCTCGCGTTGACCGCCGAAAACAATTACCTCCCCGACCTCGACAGCATCCCGCCCGATGTGTTGGAAAAAGCCAAGGTGCTCGTGCTGAACTACCCGAACAACCCGACCGGCGCCAGCGCCACTCCGGAGTTCTTCGCCAAGGTCGTCGACTTCGCCAAGGCCAACAACCTCATCGTCATCCACGACGCCGCCTACATCGGCTTGGTTTACGACGGCAACAAGCCGCTGAGCTTCCTCGCCACTCCGGACGCGAAAGACGTCGGCATCGAGTTGCACTCGACCAGCAAGAATTTCAACATGACCGGCTGGCGCTGCGGCTTCGTGGTCGGCAACCCGTTGCTCGTCAAGGCTTACGGCGATGTGAAGGACAACAGCGATTCCGGCCAGTTCCTCGCCATCCAAAACGCCGCCGCCTACTGCTACGATCATCCCGAGATCACCAACGCCATCGCCGCCAAATACTCGCGCCGCATGGACAAACTCGTCGGCGTGCTGCAAAACGCCGGCTTCCAGATTAACAAATCCGGCGGTTCATTTTTCCTCTACATGAGCGCGGCCAAGGCGGCGGTCAAGGCCCACGGCGAGCGTGTTGAGTTTGAGAATGGAGAGGCCCTTTCGCAGTGGTTGATCCGCGAGAAACTCATCTCCACAGTGCCGTGGGATGACGCCGAACCGGCGATCCGCTTAAGTGTCACCTTCGCCGCCAAGGACGAAGCTGACGAAGACCGTGTGATCGGAGAAATCGCCTCCCGCCTCGGCGATGTGAAATTCGAATTTTGATTTCTCACCGCGCTTGGCCAAGCCGGATTTGAATTGTACTTTGTCCGCCAATGGTTCTCGTACTCGATAACTACGACTCGTTTACTTACAATCTGGTCCAATACTTGGGCGAGTTGAAGGCAGACGTGCTCGTCCATCGAAACGACGAGGTCACGATCGAGCAGATCGAAGCCGACAACCCTGAGCGCATCCTCATCTCCCCCGGCCCGCGCACACCGCGCGAAGCCGGCCTGTCCAACGACGTCATCAAGCACTTCGGCGGCAAGCTGCCGATCATGGGCGTTTGTCTCGGGCACCAATGCATCGGCCATGCCTTCGGCGGCGAAGTCGTCGTCAACTACAGGATGATGCACGGCAAAACCTCGCCCATCACCCACAACGGCAAGGACCTGTTCAAAAACATCCCCTCCCCCTACGTCACCACGCGCTACCACTCGCTCGTTGTCAAACGCGAGACGCTGCCGGATTGCTTGGAGGTCACCGCCGAGACGGAGGAGGGGGAAATCATGGGTCTGCGCCACAAGGAACTGTCGATTTGGGGCGTACAGTTCCACCCCGAAAGCATCCTCACCGAGCACGGCCACACGATGATGCAGAATTTTTTGGATCTCACAGCTTAAACCGGAAGCAATGCGCCTGGCCAAGCGTTAGCCGGCCATCGGGAAAAACCACGCAAGGAGTATCACGGCGATCAAGCCGTCGATCGCCATCACCGTCATCAGGAATGACACGCTGCGTATCGTCTCGCCGATCGTCATTCCGCTCATCCGGTTGATCACCCAAAAGCCGCTGTCGTTCATCCACGGAAACGGCTTGGAGCCACAGCCAATCGCCATCGCGAGATAAACCGGATGAAACGGCAGTGTCGCCGCCATCCCGGCAAAAATACCCACCGAGGTAATCATCGAAACCGTGGCTGAACCCTGCGCTGTCCGAATCAATGCGGTCACAAAAAACGCCATTGGCAACACCATCAACCCTGTAATTTCAAACTGCTCCGCCAAACCGCCAATGCGCGCCGCAATGTTCGTCTGCTGCAGCATCGTCCCGAACGACGCGCCGGCCGCCGTGATCAAGATCACCACCCCGCCGCTTGCCAGCGCAGACTGCACCGAGTCGAACAGCGCCTGCTTGTCGCCCCGTTTTTGCATCGCCAACAAGCCAAGCGCAACCGCCGCCGAAAGGATCAGCGCGATGTTTTTGTCGCCGACCAGGCTCAAAAAACTGGCCAAGCCGGCAGGCGGCTCGCCGACAAGTTCTTCCAGAATCGTGTTGCCGGCGATCAGCACGATCGGCAGCAGCACCGGCAATAACGACAGGCCAAGCGGCGGCAGCGATTTGCCGTCCCGCTTGGCGATCTCCTCCAGCTTGGCCAAAGGCGAGTCGGCCGAGTCGCGCAACGGCACACGCCACTTGTCCTGCCCGTTGACGAACTTGGCATAAACATAACCAGTCGCGCACGCCACCGAACCGACCACCAGCCCCATCAGGATCATCAGCCCTAGATCGACATCGAGTTGAACGGCCACGAACAACGGCCCCGGCGTCGGCGGTACCAGCGAATGCGCCATAGTCGCACCGGCCACGATTGTCATGATGTATAGCCCGTAGTTTTCGCGAAACCGCATCGCCAGCGCTTTGCCAAGCGGGATCATCAAATAAAAAACGGTGTCGAAGAAAACCGGTGTGCCGAGCAGGAAGCCACTTCCGGTGAAAGCCAGCGGCGCGCGTTTCTCGCCGAGCAGCCCCAGCGCCGACCGAATGATCCGCTCCGCACCGCCGCTCTCCAAAAGGCATTTGCCAATGATCGCCGCCATCGCGATGAGAATCCCCAAGCTGCCGCATGCCTTCCCAAACGCGCCCGTCACCCGGGAAATCACAGACTGCGCCGCCGTGTGCTTGGCCTGGGTTTTGTGCAACTCCTGAACCAAGTTGGTTAGGTTTGGATCGTCTTGGCCAAGCCGGTTGGTCGCCTGTTTACGGATGTCTTTTTCAATCCGGGTATCATTCATCACCGACTGCTGAATGGCATCCGGCGTTGCCAACGAACCAACCACCAACGCCCCACCGATCAGCGCCACAAAAGCATGCAACCGCAACCACAAGACCCCTCCGATCACTACGGCCATCCCTATCAACAAAATAATCAGCGGATCCATTTGAATTTAACTTGGTTGATCACTTTCGACCCACTTGACACTGTGGTCGCCCGTCACGGCCACCGTCTCCGGTGGCGAGTCGATTTTGAAATAAGACCATGGCCCGGGAATGAACGGGTATTTCTCGACGATACTCTCGTCCACCTCGATACCCAGCCCCGGCCCGTCCGGCAAGACCAGATAACCGTCTTCTATCGCAAGCGGTTCCCTTAGAATTTCATCCGCCGCCGGGAACGGATACATCCCCGGTCGGCCGTCATTCGAGTAGCAGGGGAACTCCAGCCACTCAACAACATCTTCCTCCCAGCAAACACCAAGATGCGCCGCCGCCAACACTTCGAGATTCGTCCCCCAGCTGTGAAACGCAAATCGAAGCCCATGCTCCTTCACCTTTTCGATAATGCGGTTGCCCATCGCAAAGCCGCCCTGACAGCAGACATCCATCTGGATAAAGTTGGCGCAGCCCTTGTCGAACAAATCCATGAACCCAGCCTCGTCTGGTTCGTGTTCGCCAGTTGCAATCGGGATTTTGGCCTCCTGCTTCAACCGAACATACGCGTTGTGATCTTCCGGCGGCAGAGGCTCCTCAAGCCATGTCGGCTGATACTCCGCCATCGAATTGGCCAAGTCCAAAATCGTCTCCGGCGAGTAGGTCTTATCGCCCATACGCCACCACGAATGCGCGTCGATCATCAAGCCAACATCAGAACCAACGGCAGCACGCATTTGCCGCACCGTTTCCAAATCCGCATCCGGCCCGCGGGACGGCCGCATTTTGTATGCGGGGAAACCCATTTCAGCAATCGCTGCCGCCTCCTCCGCAAAACGCCCCGGCTCCATGTACATCCCCGCGCTCCCATAAAGCTTGATCCGGTCCCGCTTGGACCCACCCGCGATTTCACTCAGCGGACACCCCTCAAACCGAGCCATCAAGTCCATCACGGCAATCTCAACCGCGCGATACGTCTTGGTCAGTTCAAGATCGCCCTGAAAACCGAAGCTTGGCCAAGCGCTTGGTTCGCTCCCCTCCAGGAACGGAGAGATAATCTCACGAATCTCCCGCTCGGCCCTTTGGTGAGCCGGCCCTGGGGCAAAACCGCATAGGCCATTATCGGCAGTGACCCGAATATACATCGCGTCCCGCTTCAGCACCGTCCGAATCCCTCCGTAAAACGGCAAAACCAAAGGCTCCGCCAAAGGGCACGAGACCAGGAACGCCTCAACTCTTGAAATCTTCATTAATCGCTTGGCCAAGCGCCTGGCCAAAAACAGAAAGCTGCAACCTAAACACACCCCGGCACTTGGCCAAGCCCCACAAGGCACAAAGACACAAAAAAAGCGCGGTCGCCCGCGCCAACAATAATAATGAGATGAAGAAGGTTTAATGAATCAACTGCTCAGCCAACTCACGGTCAAACTCGCAAGGTACTTTATCCAGGACGTCGATCCATCCAGTGACCTCATTCACAAAACCCCGTGCGATTTCAGAATCCTTCCGACTCCCCTGGTTGCTCAACTGTCTGCATATTAATTGGGCGGCAGTTGCAGCTCTCTCCCCCCTGTCAGAAAGGCGGCTGGCCAAGCTGCCTTATTTTTGTCGAGTCAAGCAGTTTGCTTTTAACGCCATCTGGTTTGGATTCATCAAATTTAATTGAACCCAAGTACCCTAATATGCCTTTTATCAAGTTTGCCAAATCCTTTATAAATATTTCAGCGTTGACTCCAAGATTCAACCTTAATGGTGGCTTTTTTATTTCAAGAAATCTAAGACAGGCAGAAGCCATGTCGTCTACGTACAAGAACTCTCTCCTTGGATTGCCTGTTCCCCATAATGTCACAGATCCACTGCCACTAGACTTGGCTTCGTGAATTTTTCTTATGATCGCAGCCATTACGTGACTATCTTGCAAGCTATAATTGTCACCTGGACCATATAAACTGGCAGGCAAAATAGAATGGTAACTTAAATCATATTGCCTGCTGTACTCCTCGCACATTTTCATTATGCTTATTTTTGCAAGGGCATATGGTTCGTTTGTTGATTGTAGACCCCCGGTTAGCAGGTAATCCTCTTTAATTGGAATTTTTGAATCAGTTGGATAAACGCAATTACTGGACAAATAAATTAACCTTTTTACCCCAGCTAAATAAGACCCGTGAATTAAATTGGTTCCTATGGCTAAATTCTTATAAATGAATTCCGCTCCATATTTTTTGTTTGATTGAATTCCACCAACTTTGCCTGCCGCTATAATCACGGTATCTGGCTGGACCTCTTTCAGGAAACTAAAAGTGTCAGTTTGCAATTCTAAATCCAGATCCCTTCTACTTACGGTAATAATATCCGCACATGTTTGTTTGGATAAAGCCGAGACGATGGCTCTACCTGCCAAACCATTATGACCAGCTACGTGTATCTTAGAGTAATCCAATTTTTTTTTCTACATCCACATCTTCGAAATGCCAATGATCCAGAGCATGAAATAGACCATTCATAGATTTTCAAAAACCTCTCAGTGTGCCAAATTGACTCACCTAATACATTCTGTTAGGCTTCCAGAAAAGATGAGCGATAGTTATATTCACTCTCTCTTCATTAGGTATAAATGAAAATGATTAACCGAGTCATGGCCAATGAGGAGGCGTTCCACCTTGTATTGGCTGCTGTTATTGGGGTTTTTGGCGGTTTGGTGAATTTTGCATTCCTAAAGTTGGTGGCTTTGATCCAGTGGATCGTCTTCCAACAATCGGGGGATTCGGCTGTTTTGGCGCAAGATCTGGATTCATTTTTTCGGATTCTTGTTCCGACTTTGGGCGGAATTCTGGCCGGAATGGTACTTCTTTTAAGATCGCATCTTTCTGGTATTCAAAAACCTACGAATGTTTTGGAGGTTATTGCCGTGGGTGACGGCCGCATCGGGATGCGGTCAACTCTGGTGAATGCTTGGTCATCCCTTTTGAGTATCGGAACGGGTGCGTCGATTGGCCGGGAGGGAGCGATTACGCAGCTAACGGCCACATTTGCCTCTAAATGGGGGCAATTTCATCAATGGCAGCCTTATCGGCTTCGATTGATGGTGGCATGTGGAGCAGCGGCCGGTCTGGCTGCAGCCTACAATGCCCCGATTGCTGGAGCCCTTTTTGCCGCCTTGGTTTTGGTGGGGAATTTTTCGATGAATCTTTTTGCCCCTTTGGTCATGGCCTCAGTAGTGGCCACGATGGTATCGCGGTTTTGGTTCGGCATTGAGCCTTGGTATGAATTACCTGAATCGATTGATTATGGCCAAGCGGCCCGTTTCTCCCAAATGGGCTGGTTTTTGATTTTGGGAATTATTTCCGGGGTTGGAGGTGCTTTTTTTCTTAAATCAATTCAAAACACCCAGTCCGCGACTGGTAAATGCGCTTGGCCAAGCTGGGCGAAACTTGGCTTGGCCGGCTTGGCAGTAGGCCTGATTGCGTTGGTTTTCCCGGGTGTCTGGGGGAACGGTTACGAGATCACGAACCAAATTCTGCACGCGGGCTCATCTGAAACTGGGTTTTCGGGACTTATCAGGGGCTCCGTCCTCTCAAATCTTCCAGCTTGGCAGATTTCGCTGGTCGTGTTGGCTGGCTTGTTGGTTGCCAAGTTTGTCGCAACAGTTTGCACGGTTGGGGCTGGGACGGTCGGCGGTGTTTTTACGCCAACGCTGTTTCTTGGTGCTGGGCTTGGGGCGGCCTTTGGCCAAGCGCTTGGCCTGCTTGGTTTTGCGGAGGGGGTAGACATTCCCGAAGTTGGCACATTGGAGGAGTGGTTGGGATTCCGAAACGATACTTCCGGTGAGTGGCGAACTCCCACTGCCGCCTTTGCGTTGGTCGGCATGGGGAGTGTCCTTGCGGCGACGACGCGCTCGCCGTTGTTGGCCATGATCCTGATTTTTGAAATCTCGCTGAAGTACGAATTGATGCCGCCGTTGATGATTGGCTGCGTGGTGGCGACATTGGTTTCGCAGAAGCTGCACAAGGCGTCGGTTTACTCGGCACCGCTGCATCGGCGCGGGATGGTGGTGGATCAGGAGAGTCGTCGAATGGGTTCGGCCACAGATCGCTGTATCGGTGACGTGATGGTGGAGCCGACTTCGCCGATTAAGGAGACAGCCGCCTTGCCGGAAATCTCGGAGATATTCCTGAACAGTCCACGAAACTATCTGCCGGTGCTGAGTGTGGACAAACGGCTGGTGGGGGTGATTTCACTTCAGGACTTGAAGGCTCACCTCAACGCGGGGGACGAGTTGCGGGCAGTGATCGCGCTGGACTTGATGCGCCCACCGGAAACGTTCCTCACACCCAATTGCCGGTTGATGGATGCGCTGCCAGAGATTATGGGATCTGAGATGGAAATGATTCCGGTGGTGAACTCGAACCGGGAGATGCGCCTGGTTGGCTCGGTGTCGCGCAGCAAGACGCTTGGGCTGATGTCGGAGGCGATCGCCAAGAGCGGCGAGGAAAACACAATCTGAAGTCACAACCTGCGTACGCTTGGCCAAGAGCCCCGGCTACTCTCCAACCCCGACGAAGTGGATGTCGACCAGTTCTCCCGGATGGATGTCCAACTTGATTCGTTTCCCATCAAGATCGACCGTGCTTGGTTTCCCATCAGGATCAACCAAATCAATCGTGAACGGCAAGACTTTTTTGTAGGCGGTTCTGCTCCGGAGAACGCCGCTCCCGACCGCCTCGAGCCGGTTGCTGACCT